>ERZ857922.115-NODE-115-length-116270-cov-22.724055_pt1 | contig 116270 bp, 77 predicted proteins | sample MGYA00519579_ERZ857922 | MGnify/ENA primary metagenome ERZ857922 (study PRJEB31778, sample SAMEA3449375) | human gut metagenome | biome: human gut; feature: human-associated habitat; material: faeces | place: United Kingdom | collected 2010/2012 ... | reverse complement strand
AATTAGTATTAGTAGTAGCAATGTTTATGTTTGTTTGTGGTGGTTCATTCCTTGTAAAGGCTCAGAGTTCTGCAGAAGCTGTGACAGCCCCGACAGAAGTCAATGCGACAGTTGTCAATGATACAGTAGTAAAAGATACTGTAACTAAAAAAGACGAGCCTGCAACGGCATCACTGGTTGCATTAGCCGCTAATGTCAATGATACAGTTGTCACAGACACTGCATCTAAAGACAAACCGGCTGTGCCTGTCAAGGAATAACCTTGCCAACAACAAGCAGGACATAGTCTGCTGAACAATAGTAAGCACACTACAAAAAAAGCCATCCCTACTTTCGTCTATTCCGGGGATGGCTTTTTTTATTTTTATTCCAATATCGGATCTGCTTTCCAACTTGAAACGATATTTGCCGCCTCTGCTTCAAAACTCTTTCCTACCAAAGACACAAATGTCTTAGTATTGCCATTTCCATTATTGAACAACCAATTAGCTACCATTCCATCCTTATCCTCACTCAACAACTTGCCGCTCTGCTCGGAAATTTGTTGTTCCGATAAGGCTTTTGTCCAAATACGGGCATAACTGATAGCTCCGTTCAACCGGCGTTTACCATCAGACTGTCCGATGTAGAAATCAGAAGTAAGATTGATCTCTTTCAAATCATCCGGCGTACCGTTTGATAATTGAAGCGTTTCTTTGGCACCATTTACATACAATGCAATCCGTTCACTTCCGCTCTTACTATTATCCAATACCACAGCCACATCATACCATTTATTAGTTTCTATCTTGGTAGAACCTTCATAGCGGATACTGCCTTTATCATCTGCAGCAAGCTGAAGGAAACGTTCCTCATTATTGCTTCCTCCTTTATGCACATCGACACGCAGCAGGAATTTCTTCTCTATACCCATCACTGTATTAATCCGGGCATTTCCATTGTCATCTCCATTCAACGACTCAATGTTGAAACGGGCTTCAAACGTGATCGTACTCAAATTCTTTAGCGATTCATCTGCCGTACCATTATATTCAAACGGTACTTTAAAGTAATTACCGCTACCCAGGTTCGCTACTTTATCTGCCTGTACCACCGTTACAGTCAGACTTAATTCCTGCTCCGCTTCGTCTCTGACAAACACGGTAGTGATACCCGCTTTTTTACCTATTAAATTGAAACGAGTGTCATCCACCTGCTGAATAGCTACAATCTCTTCATTCTCTGCTGTCAGACTATAACCTCCGTTTCCTTTTTCTACCGTAATCATGATCTTATTGTTGACTCCCACTCTCGGTGTCAGATTGGAGACATCAATAGAAATCGGATTTACCGTCACCTGAACCACTGCCTGTTTTCCTTTATGGTCTGTAAAAGTCACTGTTGTATGTCCGTTCTTCAAGCCTGTCAAAGTATAGAAAGGACGGAACTGGTCTGTATTGACCATGCTGACAACCGTTTCGTCCTCCACCTCATAAGATAATTCATCATTGCTGGAAAAATTCCCCATGCTGACAATCAACTGCTTTTCACCGGAAACTTCCAAGATCACCTCCGGCTCATTCACTTCCAGTTCAAATACACCTACATTCACAGAGATATTGGCAGCTACTCCTTCTCCATCCATTACTTCGATGGTAGTGGCTCCATTCTGTGAGCCACTTTCTACAGTTATCAATTCACCGGAAACAGTAGCCGTTGCAATGGCAGTGTTGAAACTTCTCACGGTATAGTTTCCGTTTCCAACCACTACATTCACTTTGGCTTCCTCATTCTGCCCGATACGTATCACCGGTTTATTCACAATCAACTCTATCAAGTCTTTAGCCACATCGTCATCATCATCGTCATCACAACCTATAACGGCAAACGATAATACCGACAAAAGCAACAGACACATATATGTATAGATTCGTTTCATCTGATTTTCTTTTTAAAGTTATACATTCCTACCGGTTTACCATCCGGGATTTTGTTCAATGGTCGGTGTCTTCTGCAACTCACTCTGGCGAATGGGGAACAGATAATGCTGAATAGAGAAAGTACGTTCTTCCACGCAGAAACGCTCCATTCTATATTTCACACCGTCAACCGTAATCGCTCCATTCTCATCCTGTACCGGACGCATTCCGTTAATCATTCGCTGGCAACGAGGCAATGCACCGTTATTGGCAGCCCAGTATTTCTGTGTACGTTTTGAGTTGTCGCTTCCACTAGATTTCCAAAGGCTTTCCTTTGCCAGTTCTTCCTTACTTGTCGGCTCCAAATACAAACGGCAAGTCCACGGACGTTTTCCCTCATAAAAGAGTTCCACGCGACGTTCGCGCTGAATGTATTCACGCATCAACTGCTGATTCGTTTTTACTTCCGGCGGCATCGGTTTCATAAAAGAACGTTCACGAACCGTATTCACCAATTTATAAGCTTCATCAATATCCTCTCCCAATTCATTACAAGCCTCCGCATAAATATATATAAACTCCGGAAGACGCCAGATGGCGGGCGCATTGATACTGAAATTACCGGATTTGTTCCATGACTCCTGTTGGAATTTACGTAAATAATAACCAGTAGTAGTTGCATTGGTAGCACCAATCTTATCGGAACCACTCGCGGTATTGATCGTTTTCGACTCGTTCTTATTATTACGGTAAGGAGCTCCGTGATAAATTACGTCGCGATAGAAACGCGGGTCACGAGTACCTTTCACATACGGATTAGCATCGTCATAGCCACCTTTACGGGCTTCTGCCGAATACACCGGATAACCATAATCACCTACGATATATTCATATTCATCCACTTGTTCCTGCACCGGTTGCTGTCGCGAACTTCCCTCACGGCTAGGCGGATAAATATCTCCCTGCCATGCCTGATCCTTGCTCTTCGTCATAAAGAACACATACTCATTGGCAAAGGCATCCATATCATAAAACATATCCCACAAACGAGCATATACACGGCTGTCATTCAGATTACCGTCAGCCGGATCCTTGAAATCATTTGCGTCATGTTTCGTATAGAGAGAATAACGCTTGGTGCCACCGACTTCGAAATCCAAAACGGCTTTGGCCGCTTCTTTTGCTTTTCTCCAACGAGTAGCATCGTAAGCATACTCATCTTCGAACACACGACGCAGGTTATATCCATATTGAGAAGCACCATTCCACAACGGAGTAGCTGCTACCCAGCGAACAAAAGAAATCAATCCCAGACAGGCTCCCTTATCCACACGACCGAAATTCTCAGAAGTTTTCACATATTTATTGGGAACCATGCCATAAGCTGTTTGCGCATCCGTCACAATCTTCTCGACCATCGAATGAACAGACTCTTTCTTGAAGTCCATATTATCTCCGGCATTAATCACACGATCAATATAAGGAGCTTCGCCATACATACGCATTAACAACATGTGGAAATAACCACGCATGAAATACATTTCACCGATACGGTTACGAAGATCACCATCCTGTTGAGGATTATCAGGAGTGTTATATTTTTGTACATTTTCTATAATCAGATTCGCTTTACGGATTCCTTCATAAAGAGCCTCCCAATATTGTCCAAAACTACCGGGCAAAGAGTTCGGGTTCCAAGCGCCGTTATTGAAGTTATTCGTTATGTTTCCCTCTACGTTGGTTCCTTCACATTCGTCCGTAATGGCACTGTTGCTGAAGTGTTCGAAGAATACCAACGGACGGTCTGCTTTCTTTGCAGCCGCATATACGTCGGAGACTAGTCCGTTCACTTTTTCGTAACGGGCAAAAACGTCCGCTTCCGTAATATTATCATCATCGTCCCGGTCCAGGTAATCGCTACAGGAAGTAAAGACCAAAGGCAGGACCAATAAAGCAATTGCTAAAAATCTATATAACTTTTTCATATTTCTATCTTATTTAGAATGTAATATCAATACCAAAATTGAATACCTTTTGAATAGGATACCAGGAAGCTCCGTCTCCGGATTTCGTTTCCGGATCGATATCCACATCACCCAGTTTATCAAAAGTCAACAGATTCAGACCTTGCACATAGATACGTGCCTGTTGCACATGGAATTTACGTAATAATTTGGGCGATACATTGTAACCAATTTCCACATTCTTAAGACGCAGGTATGAAGCATCATACAAAAACAAACTGCTGTTTCCATTCTTGTTGTTATCATGTGTTCCATAATGCAATGCCGGATATTTGGCAGTAGCAGCCGTTTCTGGTGTCCAACGGTCCAGATGCATTTTCTTCACACGTCCGATCTTATCCTGTTCAAATTGCGGGAAGTCAAATACAGCAGCCCCATTCAACAGAATAGATGATTTTGTCGCACCTTGCAATAATACACTAAAATCAAAGTTCTTATACTGGAAACCGAAAGGAATACCGAACATCAGTTCCGGACTACGCGGATTTCCCATTGCCGTACGGTCTTCATCATCAATCACTCCGTTACGATCCAAATCCTTATAAACAACATCTCCCGGAATTAATTGTCCCCACGGCTGATAACCGATTTTGTTCAGGCGGTCAGCTTCTTCCTGATCGGCTACAAAATGATCGAACACATAGACGAAGTTTTCGTATAAACGTTTACCGGTCTCTTTACGCCAGGAATTCTTACGGGCAACTTCCGCTTTATATTCCAGACGGTTGCGGGAGAAAGTCAGGTTCGGACGGATATAGTAACGGAAATCCTTTCCAATCTTATCGTTCCAGCTCAATTCGATATCCACACCGCGGTTGCTTACTTCACCCAGATTCTGTAAAGCCGCATCCTTACCTACAATGTCCGGATATCCCATGATACCGTCACCGTTCATATCCGTAATAATGTCAAAACGATATTCATAAAATGCATCTACCGTCAATGCCAACCTTTGATTCAGGGTAGTAAAATCAATACCGACATTCAGTTTACGAGCTTTCTCCCAAGTCAAACTTGCATTAGCCAGATTACCTTCGGAATTACCGCCTACATTTGTACCAAAGTTATTACCGAAATCATAACCGCTACCACCACCATAGAAAGCCAGATAAGGGAAACGGCTGCTGACATTGTCACTACCTACCAAACCATAAGAAGCTCTTACTTTCAGGAAATCAACCCAGGAAGCTTTTTTCATAAATTCTTCTTCTGAGACTACCCAACCGATTGAACCCGCGGGGAAGAATCCGTAACGTTTGCCCGGAGCGAAATTCTCGGAACCATTGTAACCGAAATTGAATTCCATCAGATACTTCTGATTATAATAATAAGCAAAGCGCCCGGTGATACCTTGGCTATGATAAGCCAGCTCATTGTTAACGGTACGATTACCACGGTTTGCCAATAACATGGCTGTCACTTCGTGACGATCGCTAAACAAACGGTTGTAATCCAAACGTGCTTGTATATAAGTACGTCCATCAGAAGCATTATGACTGAATCCGTTACCGATAGTCTGGTCAATATCATACTTGTTACCTGTTTTATAAGCACCAGTATAATGGCCGCCAGTCATATAAGCATCTGAACCTTCAATCGGCATAAACGTTGCATACTTCGGATATTCACGATATCCATCCTTGTAAGTATCCAGTTTGCGGTTAATCCATCGTCCTTCGGAAGCATCATAAGAAAACATCAGTTCCGCCTTTAATCCTTTCGTCAGAAATCCCATATCCAGATTCATCGCAAAACTACCGTTCAGATAAGTATTCTTCTCATTCAAATAACCCGTACGGCTCAATTCACCCAAAAGATTGTAGCGATAGATGTTGTCACCATAAAGCATTCCACGAGGGTTCTGCTGAATATATTCCTCATTCTGCGGATGCGAGTTTTCTTCCACCAAAATGGGCAGATAGGGAGGTTGAGTTGCACAGATGGTCATCAGGCGACTAGCCGTTGTACCCGGTGCATTACGGTCAGTAATACGGGCTCCCAAGTCCAGACGGGTACTCAAATAACGATTAATGTTAATATCAATGTTTGAACGAAAGTTGTAACGGGTGAATTTGGTCTGTGAGTCATATTCACCAGCATTCGCATATTTGTAGTTACCTCCTTGTGAGAAGTAATTAGCCAATACATAATAACGTACCTTGTCCGTACCTCCACGGATGGAGAGGCTTACATCTTCCTGCAAGCCCGGTTTAAAGGCAAAATCATAATAATCCCAGTCATATCCCAAGCCATCGGAGTTATCTCCTTTGGCGCGGCGGAAGTTATCAATCGCCTGTTGAGAGAAGAGGTTCAAACTGCTGATGTCTGCACCCGTCATCTTGGCATCGTTCAATCTGGCCTCATTATATAAGGTTGCATAATCGGCAGAACCTAAATATTCGGGGAAACCGATCGGCTGGTTAATACCGATAGAGGCTTTCAGATTCACGGTTGCCTTTTCCGCTGCTTTACCACGTTTGGTGGTAATAACGATTACACCATTTGCACCACGGATACCATAAGCGGCAGTAGCGGAAGCATCTTTCAGAATAGTGAATGTTTCAATTTCATCTGGTGCGAGGTAACTCATGTCACGTTCGATTCCATCGACAATGACAATAGCACTTTGATTACCGTAAGTTGCCTTACCACGGATAAACAATTCACTTTGGTCAACACCCGGTTCACCACCCGCATACTGGTTTACAATCAAACCAGGCAGACGTCCGGCAAGTGCATTGTTGATATTAGCCGTAGGACTCTGCGTCAAATCTTTTGTCGTAATGGTAGCAACAGAACCGATCATGGTTTCTTTACGTTGTTTGGTATAACCTACCACAACCACTTCCTGCAGGGCTTTCGTATCTTCCTGTAGTAAGACAGTCAGTTCCTTCTTTGCACCGGGAACAATTTCCTGCGGCTGGTAACCCAGATAGGAAAACACCAACGGAGCTTCTGCATACGGCAGTTTCAATGTAAACTTACCATCCATATCCGTAATCGTACCTGCATTGGCCACTCCTTTCACGACAACAGACACACCGATCAACGGGTCATTTGTCGTCTTGTCCAATACCGTACCCGACACTGTTATCTTATTGCTTTGTGTGGCCTGCACCTTTGCCGTTCTTCCCGTTTGCGCCACCCCCTGCAAAGGTATACCTGCAAGAAGAGTGCAAGAAACAGCCACCAGACAAATATTTCTTTTTATATGTATCATCTTTCTTTTCGATTTTCTATGTGTAATAAATCAATCTTATTCCTCTGCTTTCTTACCGAAATCCGGTCCGACCCAGTTGGCTTTTTCCGTTGCTTTACCTTGCACCCAGTCTTCATAACGGGCACGGATTTCAATCATTGTTGCTCCCGGGACTTCCGCATTCAAGGAGATTGTCAGACGATCTTCCCTGTTGTCGCGATTACCGAAGACCGGTGCTTTTGCCCAGTCGTACTCCCACACATAATAGCCTTCGGGATGAGCCAACGTCCAAAGCACATCAGAACAGCTGCGCAATGCAGCAATAAACTTATTCTTGGTCTTTTCCGGATAAAGGCTGCTAGTCGGCTGTTTCACCATATCCAAAAAGTAACGGACAAATATTCCACGGAATAAAAGATTATCTCCCGAATTTCCTTCACCACTGAATACCGGATAGTTGGAATCCATTTTCTTATTCACCTGGTAAGAGCCGAAAGCAACTGCATTACGAAGATATTCATCCTCACCGGTAGCGTTGTACAACTCCAGAGCAGCCGCCATAAATGTTCCCTGATTATAAGACAAGGCTACTTTATCAGGATCTCCCGGTGTACCGTCATCTTTAATACTAAGATTATCATATACCTGTCCGGTGGAAATATCACACAGATAAGCCGTCATCCAGTTATATACCTCTTTGGCGAAGTTCAGGTAATAAGCAGCCTGCTCTTCCCAGCCGTCTTTAGCCTCTTTAACGGTAAGCTGATACAATTTCATAGCCAGAAGGCAACCGGGACCATTAGAACAAGACATACGTGAAGCCGGCGCATCCGTTTTCCATGCCATTCCTCCTACCCCTTTATAGTCATTCTTCGCTCCCTTAATATGGTTCCACATCTTCATCAACGCACTGTAATAATCCTGATCGCCAGTCAATTCATAAACCCGCAGACAAGACAGTGCCATCCATTCCATATCATCATAGAAGTTATTCCAGAAGTCTTTGCCACCATAACCGCAATGTTCATTCCAGTCATCAAAAGCCGGCAGGAAAGGTTTCATGATGTTTTCATACAAATGAGCCTGATATTCGGGATTATTTGCATGACGGATATAAGCATCGATCACGATATCCAATGCATGTCCCTGCGACCATCCACCGCTACCGCCTGTGCTTGCCGGTTCTCCGGTTTCCGGTGTATTCGGTTTTTCCCAGTAAATGCTTCCGCAAAAGGTATCCCGTCCGCTGGCATTCTCATAAAAATATTTGATATAAGTTCCCGTACTTTTGTCGGCTGCATCTGTCCAGTTCACATCCGACACATATTCGCCAGACGAATTGCCCTTGTAGATATCTCCCAAATCGCCGTCGTCACAAGCTGTAAATATTGCCAGTGCACCGCTTAACAGCAAAGCTCTTTTTGATAATGATACTATATAGTTCTTCATATTATTATTCAGTTTTAATCTTCATTCGTTTCCGAAGCTACCCAACGGTGGGTATACGTTCCAAACTCTGCATTGAAATAGAGGGTCACATCGGTTCTCACCGTAGCATAATAGACATTTCCCTGCTTTTCGCCCCATTGCAGTAACTCGTCGCAAAAACGGAAACTGTAATCCCATGGATCTGTGCCCAATGCCAGTTGATATAAATTATAATAGCTGTTGTCGGTAGTCAGATTCGGTTGCCCTTTATCTTTCTCCTTATGTCCCCAACGGTAGGTTGTTCCGTTGATCTCCATCTTAAAGCTATGACGGGTTTCACCGCTTCCTGCCCAACTTTCCGTTTGTTTCCGGGCAGTATAATTCTTCACACCCCATTTGCCATATCCCAGATAGTTGAAGTTCTGTCTATACCCGCCTGAATGGTTATAAAGATACACCTCTCCTATTTCATCATAACTGATTGTCTGCTCACCCATATTGATAGTAATCCGGTAGATGCCTGATTGAGGAACCGTAATTGTATAATCTTCACCGTCATTACGTTCACGCAACACTCCGTTATCATCTACATAATAATAGCACTTGCGACCTTCAACAGTAGATGTAAAGACAAATGGCTGATCAGCTTTCAATTGAGTAAATGTCTGATAAATTCCCTCATTCTGACGAAGCATCTGCTGCGCTTCCGCTTCATCGCCATCATCTTCTGTACCTGCTCCAGTGATATAAACCGGCTCGTTTTCAGAAGGCATATCATCGATGCCGTCCATCATAAAAATTACGAAATAGCCTTCCAAACTACTAAGAGCCTGATCCAATCCGCAATAAGCACGTACCTTCCAACGCAGTGTGCCGTTGGTATTGCAACGGAACTTAGCCAGTTTACCTATTGTATTTGCCTGATAATGGGTAAAAGTCAGCTGTGATTCCAGCCCATTATTATCCGAAAAAAAAGTTTCTACCGGTTTGGTAAAGTCGCCCCCGATCGTATCAATCAATACTTCATAACGATATACAGTATTTCCGTGCTTCTCGGTAGGCGTCCATTTTAAGATAATATCCGTTAACGAAGCACCCGAAAGTACTACCCGCTCACCGCTAGCCATTGCATCCATTGTTCTGACAGGTTCAGGCGGAACAATCGGTTCATAATCATCCGGATCAAAGCCCGGATTCAGTTTATTGTCACAGGCCGTCAGTCCGATAAGAAAAAACAGCAGGGCAAATTTGATTAGTTTCTTTGTTATCATATTGTTTCTCATATTATATTCCTAGTTTTAGTATGAATGAGGACATCCAATTGGTTCAAAGCGGCTCTTATCTCCATTATAAGTTGCAGGAAGTTCCGCTCCCCAAGCTGGTTTATTTTCGCTTATATTCTGCAAACAAACTTGCGCATCCAATCCGCTACCGCCATTTCCCCAATTTTCAAAAACTGTAGAACCTCCGACACCTTTCGAGAATACCCAATATCCCATCAAGTCAGAGTGTTCTTCTGCATTAAGGATTTTGCACATATTCGCTTTAATTTCACTTTCGTCCAACGCTCTCTTCCACATCCGTGCCTGATAAACTTTGCAATATCCTACCCGATATGAATCTCCGGAACGTCCTATCAACAACGCCTTATCATTTCCACCTACATCTGTCAGATTGAGAGATGAATTAGGGGCACAATCTTCATAAGAGTTATCTGCAGGAGTCAACGTTTCTCTCACTCCGTTTATATACATTTTATAAGCCTCTTTTGTACTTGATTTCGTTCCATCATATACAATGGCTATATGATACCATTTACCCGGAGTCTTACGTCCACCTTCCGAATCATCACAATAAATAGTCTGCTGACTACGGAAACGGGGGTCACTCTTACCATTAATTTTAGTGGCTATTTCAAAACGCGGATTCACATCCTTAGCTTCTGCACGAAGCAGGAATACACTTTCCAAACCTATAAACGATTGCAAAGAACGAGTATAAGTCGGATAGAAAACAACCTCAAGAGTAAGCTGATTCATACTTTTCACCTCTGAATGTGATTCCGCATACTTCTTAATATCAATTTTAAAGCATACGTCATATTCCAAACGATAACATACCGGATTCACATAAACTGGTAAAGTCAATTTCTGACCTGCCGCATCAGACAGTTCCAGTGTAGTAGTTCCAAGCTTCTTTCCTGTTAGTTTTAACTTGGTAGCCCCGTCTTCCGTAATCAATTCAGCGGTTTTCAAATAGGTTTTATTATCATCTGTGAGTTGTGCCAACTTATAATCGCCATTTCCTCTGGTGATGGCAATTTCTGTAGATGCCTCATAGCCACCAATAATTAAAGAAGTTGCTTCATTTTCCAATTTAAGGTTATACGGATTCACTTTCACCGCAATCTCCTCCATGGAACCTTTTTGGTCTGTCACAATCACTTTCACATCACCTCTGGCTTTGGGTTTCAAGGTAATCAGATTCTCTTTTTCAGTGGCCTCCACAATCGTTGCATCCGTAGTAGGCTCGCCATCTCCTACCTGATAAGTAAAACTATAGCCACCATTACCTTTCTCTATAGATATATATTGAGATTCGGCATCCGGTTCGACAAAAATGGCTTCATTACTTTTCAGTGTCAGATCCACGATGTTCACTACCACAGGAAGGATGATCGTTTTGCCTTTCTTATCTGTTATCGTAACATTTACCGGATCATCTCCAGTCTCGAACTTGGCAGTCAACGGAATAACCTGTCCCGATAGTTCGCCCACTTCCAGAAACTTATCAGCACCTTCCGGTATGGAAATCTGGTAATCTCCGTTACCGGTCAAAATCTTCACCAGTCTCTTTTCACCGATAAAGAGGTCAAACCCTTCTTCCGGTGCATCTACCGTCAAATCCCAAAGTTTTGCTACCCGAACCAGCACTCTAGCCACTTTCTTACGCCCATCTACTATTAATATAGTGGTTTCCGTACGGTTATTTTCCTCCAACTGGCTATTTTCGGTAGCTTTAATAGTCACCTTATTACCATTGATTGTAGCCGTCGCCACATTTTCATCAAATGGCTTCACATAATAATCTCCATTACCGGAAGTGATACTTACCGTAATCTCATCTCCTTGTAGCAGTGTCACCGAATTATTATCGACAACCAGATCTGTTGCCGGTTTCACTTCCTGTTCTTCTTTATCATCACTGCACGATACCATAAAAAATGGGATAGTCAATGCTGAAAGAAATAAAAAACTAAGTTTCCTTTTCATTAGATTAAAGATTAATAAATTAATACTTTTCGAGTTTATCTACTTAAAACTTCGATGAGACAAAGATAAAATCACTAAACTCTACCAAAAGAAAATTAACTGCTTTTTTTTACCTTTTGGCACGGATATTTACTACATTAACACGGATATTTACTTCTTCTTTTTCTTTAAAAATTCCCGCCACAGGCTACTGCTGAACCTCTTCCAAATGTTTCATCCGAAACTCTTTTGGCGTACATTCATACTTTTCACGGAACACCTTAAAGAAAGTAACTTTGTTCGAGAATCCCGAATCGAATACAATTTCATCAATCGTCTTTTTAGTGGTCAGCAATAAATCTTTCGCTATGTGCAAACGACATTCCTTAATCAGATCGGTCGGGCTATCCTCTCCTATCTCTTCCATCTTCCGGTAAAGACTCCGGGGACTGATTGCCAGCCGATCGGCGATATAACGCGGAGTCAAATCTTTGTTCGTTATATTATCATTGATAATCTTCAAAACCGACTGTAGGAACTTCTTCGACTCTTTATGCGTCAACTTCCCGTCCGACTTTTCAAAAGAACTAATCGGCGAACTGAAATAATTCTTCAACACCTCTTTCCGTTCCATCACCTGACAGACAGAAATACGAAGGTACTCCGCACTAAACGGTTTCGTGATATACATTTCCGCACCGGCAGAAAGAGCCTCCATCTGTTGTTCCATCTCGTGCCGTCCGGAAACCACAATAATAGGAATATGCGCCGTCTCTTTCACCGATTTGATCCGCCTGGTCAGTTCAATGCCACCCATTCCCGGCATCATGACATCACAGATAATCACATTCGGATAAACCTCATTCATCACCTGATCCAGCCGCTCGGGATCTTGCAAGGTTATTACATTAAAATCGCCGGAAAATATTTCTCCAATAAACCATAACATCTCGATTTCATCATCAACCACCAAAAGCGTGGGACGCATCTTGTCAAACTCATACTGTGGAAGTTTCAGTATCGATTGAGTATCTATCTTAGGGATGTATTCCGCTGTGAGCCGCTTGGTTTCCGACACTCCGGTAGTCTGCTCCATAACTGGCAAGGTTAATGTAAACATCACCCATCCATCAGGAGTATTTTCCACTTTCAACGTACCATTCAGTAACTTTGCCATATTATAAGAGATGGCTAGTCCCAGTCCGTTCCGTGAAAAGTTCTTTTCATCCTGATTTTCGAAGTTATCCAAAATAGCATACCGGTTAAAAATATACTGGAAATCCTTTTCCTTGATGGTACTTCCTTCATTTGCTACACGAAGAGTCAACATGTTTTCCCCACTCGTATCCACTTCAATCTTGATACTCTGTCCGTCGGGAGTATATTTAAAGGCATTAGAAATCAGATTAATAATAATCGTATTCAGAAATCCCTTGTCCGAGTTCCACATCACCTGTTCGGGTATCTTGCTCAAGAAAGTGATGTTTCTGGATTTAGCCATTTCGACAAACGTTTTGGCTATTCCTTTCACAATAGAAGACACATTCAATGACTCAATCCGTACTTCCCTGTTTCCTGTTTCAATCCGACGGAATTCAATCAACTCATGAATCAGGTTGTTGAGACGCTCCGCATTCGTCTGAATCATCTGTACGTAGTCCACGACAAATTTACTAAGTCCCTTCGATGAAAGGATTCGTCCGCAAGGACCATAAATCAAAGTCAGCGGAGTACAAAACTCATGTGCGATATTAGTAAAGAAACGAAGTTTGGACTCAAAGACATTCTTTTGATGGCGTTTCTCTATCTCGTTCAGCAATTCCTGCTTTTTACGTTTGGAGCGCAGTATAAAAGAACGTATCAGTAAGGCTGCCAGTAAAAGCAGACAGAAGGCATAAATCAAATAAGCCCACCAGGAAGCATACCACGGATCGCCTATACGAATGACCAGGGAATAGACATCACTCTCTTTATCAAAAACACTATTGTAATATTTCACCAGTAAGGTATATTCGCCGGGAGCCATATTCGTAAAAGAGACTCCACTTTCCGAGCCATTGTTTACCCATTGGTCACTCAATCCTTTCAGTTTATAGAAATAGGTACAGTTATTACCATTCAGATAATCCACAGAAGCAAATGAAACAGAAAAGAAATTCTGGTCATACTGTAAATTCAAGACTTCAGCTTCTTTTTTCCGGGTGAGAAATTCTCCCAGATTGTATTGTTCACCGAAGATAGACAGCTTATCAAAATAAACAGGAGGCATATAAAGCTGCTCCGGACGGCCATCCGCCCGGATAGCTACGACTCCATTGATTCCTCCAAAGAACAGAGTACCAGTCCGGGAATCCCGAAAAGCGGCACCGTCACTAAACTCTACCACCTTTAAACCATCTCCGAAACCATACGAACGAAAGACATTCCGTTTCGTATCGAAATTGATTAATCCGAGATTGGTGCTCAACCAGAAATTGTCGGACGAGTTTCTAAGAATTGCATGAATGGTATTATTCAGGAAACCATTCTTGGCATTGAAGAGCTGATAAGAAGTTTCCGAAGTGTACTTTATCAATCCGTAGCTCGTTCCAAAAAGATAGTTATTGCTGCTGTCTTTACTGATGGCGAGAATATTATTCAGGGTCATGTTTTCGTATTTGTGAGTAGACACCGGTTCCAGGCCGTTCGTCGTTTCGTTATAGCGGAACACCCCATATCCTTTATTACCAAACAACAGGTTGGTTTCATTCTCCGCATAAATAGTAAAGAAATAGTTCGATCCCAGTTCGCCATCATTAATGATGTAACGTTGCGCATCCACAATCACCGGATTGTCCGGTGTTCCGGCAATACGAGCCTTCACCACTCCCATGCCGACACTCGCCAGCCACAGTTCGGAATCTGCTGTTTCGTAAATGTCATGGATGTATTTGAAATCTTCGTTGCCGATCCGTATTGGTATACTCTTGATACGTTTTTCCCGATATGAATAATAAGTTAATCCTTCTTCGTCTCCTATCCAAAGCAAATTCCGGTGGCTTTTGGCAAAACAATAAACGGCATTACTACTCAAAGCACTATTAGAGGTAGTCAACACCTCTGATCGGCAGTCAGAGATGTTTTTATCGAATTCGTAATCATAGATTTTAAGAATTCCGTTTCCTTTGGTTCCCACCCAAAAAGTACGTTCATCATCAAGATAGATGGCACGCACGGGGCGTTCTATTTTCTCGGTGTAATTGCTAAGCACCATTGATTTGATAGAATAAAGCGGGTTCGAATAAAGATAAACACCTTGCCCGTCTGTACCAATCCAAACAACATCCTGAAAACGGTCCTTCTTGAGACAGAATACACCGCTGTTGATTGGCAACGGCTGAATTTGATAATGATTCGTTTCCTTCTGTTTCTCCAACAGCAGAATACCATCCATCAAAAAACCCACAAAATAGCTGTTATGATAATGAACGATGGAAGAGATTTTGCCACGTTCCTGTATTTCCTTACCCAGATTGGCAATAAATTCATTCTTCTGGGTCGGAATATGGAAAGCATAAAAATTAAATTCCTTGTCTATGTAATAAAGAGATTGCTCGTCATTGAAACAATAGATCAAGGAGGTCTGATAAATCAGATTCGTTTTTTGGGGTAACAGGGTGATATCTCCCGATGTGGCTTCCTGCTGTATGTCATAACAACGGTTGTATCCTTTCATGACTACCCACATCCGGTTATTACCGTCGATAAAGAAGTTTACGATATCGGAAATCGGAATTCCCGTGATATTGATTTTCTTGAAGACGCCTTCTTTTTTATGATAATAATAAATGCAGTTACTATCCTGGATAATGAACAGATTACCATGACTATCCTTATTCATAAAGAAGAGTTTCTGAAATTCATTATAGTGAGTGATTGTATTGGTTTTCCGGTTCAAACGGTTCAACCCATAGTAGGTTTGAATCCAGTAAATGTCTTCACCCGTATACACAATATTGTCAATCAGATTACCAGATAAGTAATCCTCCTTGTCACGGGTCTTAAATTCCTCAATCTCTTGTCCATCATAAATATTCAGTCCGTCGCAGGTCCCGATCCACATTAATCCACGTTCATCCTGGCACAGAGATGTAATCGAACTATTAGACATATATTCTTTATCTGCAACTTGCTTCAAATTATAAGCATAAGCGTTATGTATCAACAGATTAAGAAAAAAGAATAGAATAAAAAACGACTGTTTCCCCATAGTGTATTATTCTTAGATTTGCTATATGACAAAGGTAAACAAAAAAACATTCCGAGCTTTTTTTTTGGCCGAGATATAAGTAAATATCCGTGCCAGAGTAGTTAATTTCAGTGACAAGAGACGATTTAAACTCCCTATTACTAGAAGCGCATTCCTTTTCTCCCTATTTTCGTCGTAGAAATTATTTTCAAATCTATAAATTCATTGGTTCATGAAAACACCTTTTTCATTTAAACACTTGCTATTTCTTGGAGGTGTCGTGTTGTACAGCCTGCAATCTTCTGCCGTTAAGAATCCGGTAGACTATGTCAGTACACTGGTAGGCACTCAATCCAAGTTTGAACTGTCTACCGGAAACACGTATCCGGCTACGGCATTGCCGTGGGGAATGAATTTCTGGACACCGCAGACCGGTAAAATGGGAGACGGTTGGGCATACACGTATGATGCCGACAAAATCCGGGGATTCAAACAAACACATCAGCCCAGTCCCTGGATGAACGACTACGGGCAGTTTGCCATCATGCCTGTCACCGGCGGACTGGTATTCGACCAAGACCGACGTGCCAGTTGGTTCTCTCACAAAGCGGAAGTCGCCAAGCCTTATTATTATAAGGTATATCTTGCCGACCACGATGTAACAACCGAGCTTGCTCCTACGGAGCGTGCCGCCATGTTCCGTTTCACATATCCGGAGACAAAGAATGCCTACGTGATTGTAGATGCTTTCGACAAGGGATCTTACGTGAAAGTGATTCCGGAAGAAAACAAGATTATCGGCTATTCAACCAAGAATAGCGGTGGCGTGCCGGAAAACTTCAAAAACTATTTTGTGATTCAGTTCGACAAACCGTTCACATTCCTTTCCGCAGTTTCCGAAAATAACATTCTTCCGAATGAAACAGAAGCGAAAGGAAACCACACAGGTGCCGTGATCGGGTTCGCCACCCAAAAAGGAGAAATTGTACACGCACGTGTTGCTTCCTCCTTTATCAGTCCCGAACAGGCGGAGTTGAATCTCAAAGAGCTTGGCAAAAACAGTTTCGACCAACTGGTAGCAAACGGAAGAGAGGTCTGGAACCGTGAAATGAGCAAGATAGAGGTAGAAGATGACAACATTGATCATTTACGTACATTTTATTCCTGCCTGTACCGTTCGATGCTTTTTCCACGCAGTTTCTACGAAATAGACGCTAAGGGACAAGTCATGCATTACAGCCCCTACAACGGCGAAGTGCGTCCCGGCTATATGTTTACCGACACCGGATTCTGGGACACGTTCCGCTGCTTGTTTCCTTTCCTCAACCTGATGTATCCGTCAATGAATCAGAAGATGCAGGAGGGACTGGTGAATGCTTACAAAGAAAGCGGTTTCCTGCCGGAATGGGCCAGCCCGGGACACAGGGATTGCATGGTGGGCAACAACTCGGCTTCCGTAGTGGCCGACGCTTACATCAAAGGGTTGCGCGGGTATGACATCGAAACTCTTTGGGAAGCATTGAAACATGGAGCCAATGCACATCTTAGCGGAACTGCTTCGGGGCGTCTCGGCTACGAATCTTACAACCAACTGGGATATGTCGCCAACAATATCGGCATAGGACAAAACGTTGCACGTACATTGGAATATGCATATAACGACTGGGCGATTTATACATTAGGCAAGAAACTCGGTAAACCGGAAAGCGAAACCGATATTTACAAGAAGCGCGCATTGAACTATAAAAATGTCTATCATCCGGAACACAAACTGATGGTAGGTAAAAACGACAAAGGCGTATTCAATCCGAAATTCGACGCTGTAGACTGGAGCGGTGAATTTTGTGAAGGAAACAGCTGGCACTGGAGCTTCTGCGTATTCCACGATCCGCAAGGACTTATCAACCTGATGGGAGGCAAGAAAGAATTCAATACGATGATGGATTCCGTTTTCGTCATTCCGGGCAGACAGGGAATGGAGAGCCGCGGCATGATTCATGAGATGCGTGAAATGCAAGTGATGAACATGGGGCAATATGCGCACGGAAACCAGCCTATTCAGCATATGGTGTATCTCTACAACTATTCAGGCGAACCCTGGAAAGCCCAATACTGGATACGTGAGATTATGAACAAGCTATACACCGCCGGTCCCGACGGCTATTGCGGTGACGAAGACAACGGACAAACTTCCGCATGGTATGTATTCTCCGCACTCGGTTTCTATCCAGTTTGTCCGGGAACAGATGAATATATCATAGGAACTCCGCTCTTCAAATCAGCGAAGTTACATCTGGAAAACGGAAAGACCATTACGATCAAAGCAGATAACAACCAGCTTGCCAACCGCTACATTAAAGAAATGAAGGTGAACGGGAAATCACAAACCCGCAATTTCCTTACACATGACCAGCTGACAAAAGGTGCTAATATCCAATTCCAAATGAGCCCCGTACCCAATAAACAGCGGGGAATCACAGAAAAAGATGTACCTTACTCTCTTTCATTTGAATAAAATATTGTACTTTTGGAGGTCAATGAATTATCTACCAAACAAACTATAAAAACATGAAACTGAAAAGTCTTTTACTAATTTCCCTTGTTGCGATCGTATTCTGCAATTGCCAGAGTAACTATCAGCCTACCACCTTTACTGTTGCCTCTTATAACCTAAGAAATGCCAACGGCAGCGATTCACTTCGCGGAAACGGTTGGGGACAACGTTATCCGGTCATTGCCAAGATGGTGCAATACCACGATTTCGATATTTTCGGCACACAGGAATGTTTCCTTCATCAGCTGAAAGACATGAAGGAAGCACTTTCCGGTTATGACTATATCGGTGTGGGCCGTGACGACGGTAAAGATCAAGGTGAACATTCTGCAATCTTCTATCGTACCGACAAGTTCGATCTTGTAGAGAAAGGCGACTTCTGGCTGTCGGAGACTCCCGATGTGCCGAGCAAAGGCTGGGATGCCGTGCTACCGCGTATCTGCAGTTGGGGACACTTCAAATGCAAAGATACCGGTTTCGAATTCCTGTTCTTCAACCTGCACATGGACCATATCGGGAAGAAAGCCCGTGTGGAAAGTGCGTTCCTTGTACAGGAGAAGATGAAGGAACTGGGCAAAGGCAAGAATCTTCCGGCTATCCTGACCGGTGACTTCAATGTCGATCAGACTCATCAGTCATACGATGCTTTTGTAAGCAAAGGCGTGCTGTGCGATTCCTACGAAAAGTGCGATTTCCGTTATGCTATCAACGGAACCTTCAATGACTTCGACCCGAACAGCTTTACAGAAAGCCGTATCGACCATGTATTCGTATCTCCGTCTTTCCATGTGAAAAGATACGGCGTACTGACAGATACTTACCGGAGCATCGTAGGAAACGGAGACAAAAAAAATGCAACCGACTGTCCGGAAGAAATCGACATCAAAGCATATCAAGCCCGCACTCCTTCCGATCACTTTCCTGTAAAGGTAGAGTTAGAGTTTGACGAACGTCGGCAGAAATAATTTTATTAGTTAAAAATAACCTGAAAAGTTTCACCACACAACCTGATATTCCTATGAGAAATATATACACCCTAGCCTGTATGTTATTTTTCCTTACGTCCGCAACGGGAAAGACACCGGAAAACAATCGCTATCTTTCCATTGCCGACTCGATTCTGCACAATGTATTGAATCTTTATCAGACGAAGGACGGATTACTGACAGAGACTTATCCTGTCAATCCCGACCAGAAAATCACTTATCTGGCTGGAGGAATGCAACAGAACGGAACGCTGAAAGCCTCTTTTCTATGGCCTTACTCCGGGATGATGTCAGGTTGTGTGGCGTTGTACAAAGCTACCGGTAACAAGAAGTACAAGAAATTACTCGAAAAGAGAATCTTGCCGGGGATGGAACAGTATTGGGATAACAGCCGCCAACCAGCCTGTTATCAGTCATATCCGGCCAAATATGGTCAGCACGGACGTTATTATGACGACAACATCTGGATTGCATTGGATTATTGCGACTATTACCAGCTCACCCACATCCCAACTTATCTGGAAAAAGCCATCGCATTGTATCAATACATTTACAGCGGCTGGACTGACGAACTGGGTGGAGGTATTTTCTGGTGCGAACAGCAAAAGGAAGCAAAACACACTTGTTCGAATGCCCCGTCAACTGTGCTCGGTGTCAAGTTATACCGATTGACAAAAGATGCCAAGTATCTGGAAAAAGCAAAGGCTACCTATGCCTGGACCAGGGAACATCTTTGTGACCCCGACGACCATCTTTATTGGGATAACGTCAACCTGAAAGGAAAAGTGTCCAAAGAGAAGTATGCCTACAACAGTGGGCAGATGATTCAGGCAGGCGTGTTGCTCTATGAGGAAACAGGAGACGAACAATATCTGCGTGATGCCGGACAAACAGCTGCAGGAACAGACGCTTTTTTCCGTACGCAAGCCGACAAGAAAGATCCGGTAATCAAAGTACACAAAGATATGGCTTGGTTTAATGTGATTCTGTTCAGGGGATTGAAAGCTCTGTACAAGATTGACAACAATCCGGTTTATGTAGATGCCATGGTGAACAACGTTCTTCATGCTTGGGAAAACTACAGGGATGAGAACGGACTATTGGGAAGAGACTGGTCGGGACATAAGGAGGAACCGTATAAATGGTTGCTCGACAATGCCTGCCTCATTGAGTTTTTTGCCGAAATAAATTAACTTCATCCATTATTATTACCATGAATATAACTAAAATAGTTGGTTTATCCATCCTCCTCTCCGGCAGTGCCGGTATGCAAGCGATGGAGTAGCCGATTGCTCATATCAGGAATTATTGTATTCCTGCTTACGGAATAACTGTTTCTAACATTGACACTTACGGTTCCAAGATAGTTTCAAGGCAGAAGAACTTTAGTTTCAAGCCTTTGAAACCATAGTTTCAAGCAACAGAAACTAAAGTTTCCTACTGATGAAACTAAAGTTTCAAGCAATGAAACCTTCTCTCACCTGTAATAGTATGATAATGAGCGAATACAACTCCGAATAGAGAAACAAGTACCCTCATAGCAGAAAAACAATAAAATCCCAGCTTTCGACAAAGTGACAGCACACCATGCCGTCACCTTGCCATCACACCATGCTGTCACACCGTAATATTTTCAGGATCAATAATTTATATCCAATCAGGTGACAGATGACAGCATTTTATTCATTTTTCAATTTATATGTAGAGAGTTATATGACTCCTGAAAATAAACAACCCATATAATATAGACAATATGAAATCAACTTTTTTATTCTTACTTGCTACGACAGTGATGACTTGTGCTGCCAACGGCCAGTCTTCCAATCATAAAGAGAACCAGTTACCCGATTGGGCTTTCGGTGGTTTCGAACGTCCGAAGAGCGTAAATCCGGTAATATCCCCCATCGAAAACACCCAATTTTATTGTCCGCTCACAAAAGACTCCATTGCATGGGAATCGAATGATACATTCAATCCGGCAGCTACAATCTACAATGGAGAGATTGTCGTGTTATACCGTGCAGAGGATAAATCAGGGGTCGGCATCGGACGCCGTACTTCACGCCTCGGTTATGCAACCTCTACTGATGGCACACATTTCCAACGGGAAAAGACTCCTGTATTCTATCCGGATGACGATTCACAAAAAGAATTGGAATGGCCCGGCGGCTGTGAAGATCCACGGATTGCTGTAACCGATGACGGACTTTATGTAATGATGTACACCCAATGGAACCGCCATGTGCCTCGTCTGGCAGTAGCGACCTCCCGCAATCTAAAAGATTGGACAAAGCATGGGCCTGCTTTTGCCACGGCATACAACGGAAAGTTCTTTAATCTGGGCTGTAAATCCGGCTCTATCCTGACGGAGGTTGTCAAAGGCAAACAGGTTATCAAGAAAATCAACGGAAAATACTTTATGTACTGGGGCGAAGAACACGTATTTGCGGCTACTTCTGATGATTTAATCCATTGGACTCCGATTGTCAACATTGACGGCTCCCTGAAGAAGCTGTTTTCTCCCCGTGACGGCTACTTTGACAGCCATCTCACCGAATGTGGACCACCGGCCATCTACACTCCGAAAGGAATCGTCCTTCTTTACAATGGTAAGAATCATTCAGGAAGAGGTGACAAACGTTATACTGCCAATGTTTATGCTGCCGGACAAGCGCTCTTCGACGCCAAAGATCCTACCCGCTTTATCACCCGTCTCGACGAACCGTTCTTCCGCCCGATGGACAGCTTCGAAAAAAGTGGACAATATGTGGACGGAACCGTATTTATCGAAGGAATGGTCTATTTCAAAAACAAATGGTATTTGTATTATGGCTGTGCCGACTCCAAAGTAGGAGTAGCCGTTTATGATCCGAAACGGCCGGCAAAAGCTGATCCGCTGCCATAATTAAGTATATGCACACAAGTAGTTTATATAATCATTCAGACACGGATTACATCCTCCTTTAAAAGAAAGAAAGTAATCACGACTAACTTATTTCTTAAAACTACATCCTCTCAAACGGCTGAAAACGGTAAGTTCCTGTAAGGATTTACTTTTCAGCCGTTTTTAGTGTATAAAATAAAGCTTTCCGAAGCTGAACTAAATGTTACAACCGGAAAGCTTTACAATACCTATTGAAAACTGAATTAATACTCGGGAACTAACTTTATTCTTTCATTGCCGAAGACTTTTCCCTCCTTTCAATAAGGACTTATCTTTTATAAGCTGTCTTTCATCTATTTATCTTATTCAAAACAACCGGTCTGTTTGCCGGAGCCTTACCAAAATTCTTATTCGGCTTTTTCCCCATTACAAACTTCAATGTGCTGCCATTTATTATATCCTGATAAGTGATATAACTCTTATCATAAGGCTTGCCATTCAAATACACTTTCTGGATATAGATATTTTCTTTGCTGTTATTTGGTGCTTCTACAGTAAAAGTATTACCACCACGTACCTTCATTTCTACTTTCTTAAAACAGGGGCTACCGAAAACAAATACACCATCCGACGGGTTCACCTGATAGAGTCCCATGGATGAAAGCAGATACCAAGCTGACATTTGTCCACAATCTTCATTGCCGATAATACCATCCGGTTGGTCTGTATAAAAATCACTCATGATGAAACGGACCTTTTCCGCCGTTTTCCATTGTTCACCGGCATACGCATAAAGGTAAGCAACATGGTGGCTCGGTTCATTTCCGTGCGCATATTGTCCGATCAATCCGGTTATATCGCTCGATGCTCCTTCGCCCATACTGTCGGTGTTGGTAAAGAAACTATCAAGCTTCGTCGCAAAGGGTTTGTCACCGCCAAACAAGGCAATCAGTCCATACGGATCTTGTGGAGCAAAGAAAGTATATTGCCATCCGTTTCCTTCACAGAAATCTCCGACAGTATGAATGGAACGTGCCGGATCGTAAGGAGTACGCCAAGAGCCGTCTTCCAATTTCGGGCGGATAAAATGGATGGAAGAATCAAAATAGTTCTTATAATAATGAGCACGTTTCGAGAAAGTTTCAGCATCTTCGGCCTTTCCCATCTTATATGCCATAGCAGCAATTCCCCAATCGTCCACCGCATATTCCATTGCTATCGAAGTCGCCTCATGGATTTTGTCGGCAGGAATATATCCTTTTTCTACCACATAGGGTACTCCCTTTTGTTTCTCGTAAGTAGCCGTAGCTTTCATAGCCTGCCATGCTTCTTCCGCATCGAAACCGGTAAATCCTTTCAGATACGCATCGGCAATCACCGGCACGGAGCTATAGCCCGGCATCTGATTGGTTTCGCCGCTCATCAAAGGCCAGATGGGGAGTTTATCCTGCTGACGATAGATGGAAATCATCGAATTGACTACATGGTCCACCATTTCAGGTTGGGTGATAGTCATCAGAGGATTCAATGCACGGTAGGTATCCCACAAAGAAAGAGTTGTATAGTTGGCTTTCTTCGGATCCGTGTAAATCATGTCGTTCATTCCCCTATATTCTCCATTCACATCACAAAAAAGTGTAGGGGCAATCATGGTATGATAGTGTGCGGTATAGAACACACGTCTGGAAGCCTCATCGTCGGTTTCTACTGTCATCTTCTCCAGTTGCTTGTTCCATCGGGCGGCACTCATATCCACTACTTTGTCAAAATCCCAGTGGGTAAGTTCGGCTTGCAGATTCATCGCCGCATTGTCACAGCTGACAGAAGAAAGAGCGACTTTTATCTTCACTTCTTTCACGTTACCAAAAGTGAGGACACTCTTCACTGATGCCACTTTCAGTTGCCCCCAAGGTTTCGGGGTATTATCGTCATAGGCAGTAAACTGCTCTATCTTCTTATCACTTTTCAACACAAAATAAACTTTGCGGGAAGGACTCCAGCCTCTCACATAACGATACCCCTCTACTGTATAATCATCTACTTTACGGATATAACTGTCGTAAGCATTCGAGCCATTCCCTTCACGTAAGTCGATCAATATGGAAGCAGGTTTTCCTTCAGGATAAGTATAACGATGGAAGCCTACACGATCTGTAGCTGTCAGCTCAGCTTTGATATTGTAACGGTCGAGAAGCAAAGAGTAATATTCGGGACGGGCAATTTCATTCGTATGGGAATATCCGGAAGCATAGCCATCTCGTATATCATCCTGATTGCCTCTAGGCGTACGGATTTCATTCAATGGCATGATGAGAATATCACATAAGTCAGTACAGCCCGTACCGCTCAAATGGGTATGTGAAAAACCGATTAAGATGCTATCGGAATAATGATAACCCGAACACCAGTCCCAACCTTTATGGATGTTAGTAGGGCCCAGCTGCACCATTCCATACGGAACACTCGTCCCAACAAAAACGTGTCCATGATAACCGGATCCGATATACGGATCGACGTACTGCAATAATCCTTCACTTTTTGAATAGTCCCGTTGCGCAACTCCATTTCCCGCTGCAAACAAGAAGCAGGAAGTCAATGCAAGTAGTTTAAATGCTTTCATTCGTATTCTTCTTTGGTATGATTGATAATAACAATTAGCGAATGATGCAAATATACTACCTATTCAGGAATTTACTAAATGTCGCTGGAGTTTACTAGAAAAATGGCAGGCAAGTTTACTCTTTTGGCAAGAGTTCCAATCACAGACTTACCCGAATTTCCATAGAAAAAGCTGTATACCAAGCACTCTTGCTAAACAATCGTATATTATTAGGTACAGATTCCATGTTTTTTAGAATAATGAATTGTAAAGCAACAGCGCCAATCCGTGAAATCCGTGCTTAAATTTATTATAGAAATCCGTGTTAATCTATGATGAATCCTTTCCATAAATTCCCTTCGGGAAGGGGAGCTTCAAGCTCTATCAGCTCTTTGGAAACAGGATGTATGAATCGCACTCTCCGGGCGTGCAGACAAATGCTCCCATCCGGATTGGAGCGTGGAGAACCATATTTCAAATCTCCTTTGATAGGACATCCCATTTTGGCCAACTGACAACGAATCTGATGATGACGTCCGGTCTTCAAATCAACTTCGAGCAAATAGTAATTCTCCGAACGACCGATCAACCGGTAATGCAAAATCGCTTTCTTACTGTTCGGAACTTCCTTATCATATGCATAACTTTTATTTTGCTTTTCATTACGCACAAGAAAATGTATCAGTTCGCCTTCCGGTTCTTCCGGTTCATTTTTCACAACCGCCCAATAAGTCTTTTTCACCTCACTGGTGCGAAACATCTCGTTGAGTCGTGTAAGCGCTTTACTCGTTTTGGCAAAAATAACAAGACCGCTTACGGGGCGGTCCAACCGGTGTGTCACACCGAGGAAAACATTTCCGGGTTTCTGATACTTCTCTTTCAGATACTGTTTCACAGTCTCCGAAAGCGGCGTATCGCCCGTCTTGTCTGCCTGGACAATCTCGGAAGCGGTCTTATTGACTACAATGATATGGTTGTCTTCGTATACAACAGTCATTCTGTTCGATTACATATTCATACCACCATCTACCTGAATCACCTGGCCCGATACATAAGATGACATATCAGAAGCAAGGAAGGTAGCGATGTTTGCCACATCTTCAGGAGTACCACCACGACGCAAAGGTATTTTCTTTGCCCATTCAGCTCTTACTTCATCAGAAAGAGCAGCTGTCATGTCTGTCAGGATGAATCCCGGAGCGATAGCGTTGGCACGGATGCCGCGAGAACCCAACTCCTGTGCGATAGACTTAGCCAATGCAATCATACCTGCTTTGGAAGCAGCATAGTTAGCCTGTCCTGCATTTCCGTGAACACCTACAACAGATGCCATATTGATAATGCTACCGGCTTTCTGACGCATCATGACAGGTGTACAAGCATGAATGAAGTTAAACGCCGACTTCAGGTTCACGTTGATCACCATATCCCATTGCTGTTCGCTCATGCGCATCATCAAACCGTCACGAGTGATACCGGCATTGTTTACCAATATATCGATCCGTCCAAAGTCCTTGTGGATTTCTTCTACGACCTTTGCAGTATCTTCAAAGTTAGCAGCGTTAGATGCATAGCCTTTGGCTTTCACGCCCATTGCTTCAAGTTCTTTAGCTGTATTTTCTGCATTTTCGTCAATGACAAGGTCAGTAAATGCGATGTTTGCACCTTCGGCGGCAAACTTAAGAGCGATAGCCTTACCAATACCGCGAGCAGCACCGGTTACAATGGCTGTTTTTCCGTCTAATAATCCCATACTAAAAGTTATTTAATTAAATTTCTGTTCTATGCAGTGCGCCAAACACGATGTTGGACACATATTTATTTCTTGTATCTTCATCCAGATGCGCGCCTATATGACCACGGATATAAGGAACTTCAATTCCTTTCACACAATAATGAATCAAGTCGGCAGTCATCTCCACATCGTCAATATGAAAAACTCCTTTTGCCTGTCCTTCCAGGAGAACGGCTTTAAAAAGCTGGACTTCCTTTGCATCAAACTTCTTGCGGACTTTCTCTACCCGCCATATATCACGGAAGAAATAAGCACGCAGTGTTCCGTTTCGATAGACTACCTCTTTTACCGCGTCCAACCGGGTATATATCATCTCCAGCAATTTCTCGTCCGGTGAGATGTTTTTCTCGGCTACCCGCTTCATCATATCCGACAGAATATCCAATTCCGACTCCACAACAGCCAAATAAATTTCGTCCTTGCTTTTGAAATAAGTATAGAGTGTTCGTCTACCTTTTTTAGAAGCAAGAGCGATATCGTTCATAGTTGTGTTTTCTACTCCCATCTTCGCAAAAAGCTGACGGGCTACATCTACTAATTTGGCTTTTGTCTTGGATACGGTCATAGGTTACAAATTGCACATTGCTGAATATTTTGAGCAAAAGTAATTCTTTTCTTTAGACCATACAAGAAAATAGAGAGAATATTAACATTTGTATATTAATAGGTGCTAAGAAAAAGTTTCATCATTATTTCGCTCATTCTCAACCTAATAAGAAAAAAGTGAAGATTTATTCGAAAAATATTCAGCAATATATTTGTTTGTTTCAAAAAAAGCCGTACCTTTGCACCCGTTAAACATCGCGGAGTGGAGCAGTTGGTAGCTCGTTGGGCTCATAACCCAAAGGTCATTCGTTCGAGTCGGATCTCCGCAACTAAAGAAAAGAAGAATCGCAAAATGCGGTTCTTCTTTTTTATGACGACTCTTCTGTACAGACTTTATTCACAACCTCATTTCAGTTATCAACAAGGATATTAACAAAGTTATTAACAGGTTAATTTGTTTATAACAAGATAATTAACTACATATAGTCATTTTCTATCAACAAGGCAGTATTTAGTTATTCACCATACAAAAGCCGGCTGATTCCTCATGAATCAGCCGGCTTTTGTATTCTTTCGAAAAAGGGTATTCTATGGATGCTTATAGAACTTCAGTACCTTTTTTGCATAACGTTTCCCTAATAACAATTGTGCTTCCGTATTAAAATGAGGGTCCTTCTCATCTTTATACCATCCCAATCCTTTCGATGATACCCAATCGGAATGGGGAATAAAAGAAGAAACTTTTTTAATCATCTGATTAAAGGGGACTGTACCTGCTTCTCTTTTCGTCCAGTTCCATTGAGAAATCTGTCCTACAACAATCGGCAGTTCCGGCAGATTCAAATCTTCCCGCAGGTCTTTCACCAAAGAAATCAGTTTTTGTTTATACGCTTCCGGATTGGAGCAGTCGGCTTCTCCCTGATGCCAAAGGATTGCTTTTAAAGCACCTCCCTGTTTCATCGCAATCCGAATCCGGGAGAGTGCTTCTTCATAATATCCGTCTTTACTTCCTTTTAACCAAGAGTTGATAGAAGAACCACCACGTGCATTTACTACCAGTCCGATAGGGCGTTTCGTTTTCCGCGTCAATTCTTTGGCAAAACCATAAGCTGGTCCCAAGCGTTGCATAGACAAATCTTTCCGGACTGTTGAATAACGATTGAGGGGATTTACTGCCGGTTCAAAATTCCCCTTATCATTCAACAGATACACATTTTGAAGGGTATCCATGACTTCCGGAGTTAATGTTGCACGCCCCGCCATGTTGGATTGTCCGATGCATACATACAAATCAAAAGAGGACGGAACACTCTCCTTTACATTCCCGGCAAAAGCAAACAAGGATTGCAGGAGGAGAAAAGACAGTAAATAAATAGACCTAAGCATATTGATAGCATTTATAATTAATAGTTTCTATAAATACGGATAGCATTCAGAATTGGTTCTCCCTCCTTTTTATGGAAATCGACACTCAATCCTTTTCCATCCTTCACTGTTATCACAAACTTCTTGATAACAGCACGGGCATATCCGTAATCGCGGGCTACGTTAAAATCATCAGAAACGGTTGTTCCATTGATTGAAATTCCGAAGCTGCGGTTTCCGGCAAATGTCTGTTCCGAGTCAGCTCCCAAGTTATAAACCAATGCTTCCCGCTCTTTGTCCGACTCCAGTTCTGCCCAGTACAAATATACGGAATATTCTCCATCCGGTACATCAGCTTTAAAAGATTTTATTCCGACACGTTGGGTCTGGAAAACCGGATTCATGTCTGTTCCGTGAATATCAATATCCGAGCCAAGCATACTGCCGAACCCTGTTTTGCGGCGATAAGAAGTTCCGCCGACAAATCCCCAGCTACCGGGCTTATACTCCTGTTCGGGAATCCATGCTACATTTGCCGAACGGTCTTCAAAATATCTTGGAGAACCTAACATTACATTGATTTCCGTGAATGGCACAGCTTCATCTTTCAATTGTGAACCTACCAACTGGAACTGAATCCGGAGCATATCACGCAATTTATGACCACTAGCCACAGCAACAGCTTCCAGCAGATTCTCTCCACCAACGAACGGCACGTCGAACAAAGCATAATTATCTTCTACCTTTTTCTTTCCCAGACTCTTGTTGTTCACAAACAGCTCAACTTCTTCCGCATTAGAGAATACAGGGACAGACTGAATACACTCTTTCTGTGCAGTATTCACCACTCCCCCACGGCTTTTCCACTCCCGATTACCTATAACAAGTATCGGACGACGTGACAAAGCTGTCTTATAGAACCAATAGACATCTTTCTTCTCCCTGTCTAATCCGACAACTCCTTTATTGTTTACATGAGGAACAGCATCTACACGGGATTCGGAATAAAAATCATTCAGATTCCACAGACTGGAACCGGCTATAAACGGACGTTTCATCATTTCACGGAGATAATGTTTATGATATACCAGACCGTATTCCTGTGAGAAGTCGAAACGTTCCGACTGGTAGGAATGAAGTCTCGGATCTACTCCCGGTCCATATTCCGTAACCATCAGTACTTTTCCTTTGTATACCTTATGGGCACGATCGAGCAAACGCTGAAACTCATTGATATCCGGTTCATACCAGCCTTGATACAGGTTCCATCCCTGAATCATCGGTATCTCGGTCAGATGGGCGTCTTCGTAATATTGAGGCATATTATGATAAGCCATCATGGTATATCTGGAAGGATCTTCTTCTCGGATGGTCGCCTCCAAGGCACGGGCTACTTTTTCAGTAAAGCGGTAATAATTTTCCAATTGCTTGCCTTCGGTATAAGGGCGACGCAGGAAAATCTCATTCATATAACCCCAAATCATAACAGAAGGGCGATTGAAGTCCTGACGCACCATTTCTTTAGCCATCTCAACGGAGTTCTGCAGAAACTCTTCGGTTTCCGTAACAGCATTGACAACGGGGATTTCAACCGAAGTCACAATACCCAGTTTATCGCACATTTCCATGATTACAGGATCTTGGGGATAATGTGACACACGCAGGAAGTTCCCTCCCATCTCTTTCAACAGCAATACATCCTGTACATGCAACTCGTCGCGCAAGGCATTTCCTTTCTGAAAATAATCCTGATGCCGGGCAGTTCCGATCAGTTTACGTCCTTTGCCATTCAGGAAAAAGCCTTTTTCCGAATCAAACTTGAACCAGCGCAAACCTAACGGATTCACCACTTCATCCAGTAAAGCGCCCTTTTTCTTATCAAGAATACGCGTATATACCATATACCGATAGGGATCGTCTATATCCCACAAACGGGGAGAATCTATTTTTATCTTTTTAGAGATGTCCGTCTTTGTTTCGCCGGATGCCAGCTTTACTTCCGCATGAGTCTTTTTCACTTCCCTGCCATCCGCATCGCAGATTACATTTTCCACTCTGATTTCAGCAGGTTGGAGTGTATTATTCGTCAGTAATGTAGTGATTTCTACCGAGGCTGCGGAGTTGTTCACTTCGGGTGTACGGATATAAACTCCTGACGAAGCATAATCATTCGTTGCAATGTGCACCGGATTCATAAACTGCAGATAGACATCCCGGTAGATACCGCCAAAGAAAGTAAAATCGGCAGACAGAGGCGGGATATTCGGGTTATAGACATTGTTCACATAAATGGCAAACAGGTTTTCCTGTCCATAACGCAAATGGGAAGTAATGTCAAAACAGAAACGGGTATACCCTCCTTTGTGCTCTCCCACGAACTGACCGTTCAGATAGCATTGCACTTCCTGATTGGCTCCTTCAAAATAGATTACTGCCTGACGTCCTTCCTGGCTTTTGTCTACAAATAATTGTTTCCGATACCAAGCCGGCCCCCGATAAAATCCCGGAGTTTCGTCGTCGGCATCTTTATCATTCCATGTATGAGGAATATTGACCGTCTCCCAAGAAGAGTCGTCACAGCCGGCCAGCTGCGCTTCAAACGGAGATCCTTTTGTAAATTTCCATCCGTCGTTGATTGTGTATACCACGCGTTGTTGCGCCTGCGCCCATCCCACAATAAGCAATAGAATAAAGATATAGAAAAACTTCTTCATAATCGATATATGCATCTAATTAAAACTTTATTTTTACCTCTCTACCTGTGTAGACACACTCTTTACTCTCAAAAGCAGCACCTTCAGGCAGATATAATTTCATATGCACTTTTATTTGTTCCGGCATACCGGGATAAGTTCCCTCACGCAGGCCAATAGTCAATGTCCGTTCCGAATCTTTCCATTGCACCGGCACTTTCGAACATACCCCCTCTTCATAGCGGTAGGAATCACCTTCATCCTCATACCATAAAAAAGAAGCGTCCGCTCCTCCATAGATACGCAGTTCCAATTCACGGTCGGGATATTCCATCGCATATTGTTCTACTTCTGCCAAAGGCAAGATAGAACCTGCCTTCACATAGAGCGGAAGTATATCGAGGATACTTGTCTGCATTTGTTCTCTTCCTCCTTCAAAAGCTTCTCCAGTCCAGAAGTCATACCAATATTTACCGCTGTGTTCCGGCAGATAAATACCGATGTTCTTTTCTTCCGATTGCGGATGAAATACCGGACGCACCAATAAGGAAGGACCGAACATATAGGCATTATCAATATCAAAAGTCCGGGTATCTGTTGTGAAATCCATTGCCAAACCTCTCAACATGGTATAATTATTGGCGGTTACCTGATGAGACATTGAGTAAATGTAAGGCAACAGACGGTAGCGCAGATGGATATATTTCACCTGATTATCATAGAATAATGTCCCCTTTTCACCGAATTGCCAAATTTCACGCGGCACGTTCGTACCGTGAGCACGGAAGATAGGAGTAAATGCGCTAAACTGGAACCAACGGGAATACAACTCTTTATAATCATTACTTTTCAGTCCGTCGGGATATTTCGCATCCCGTTCTGTGACGAAGAATCCTCCCGTATCGGAAGTCCAATACGGAATACCGGACATGGACAAGTTTAAGCCGGCAACCAGTTGTTTGTGCATATTCTCCCATGAAGCCGAAACGTCACCCGACCATACAGCCGTACCATAATGTTGTTGCGAGGCAAAGGCGGAACGAGTCAGGATAAATATTCGTTTCTGATCGCTTTCGGCTCGCAGGCGTTGATAGAAATCTTTCAGCATCTCTAAAGAATAGGTGTTCAGATAACGGTGGAAGCTACCCAGATAAGTATTACCTGCCGATTTGGTCTTTTCTTCCTGTTTCAACTGTGTGAATCCGTCCCGGAAAGAAGGTTCCGTTGCATCCATCCACCAGGCATCCACGCCCATATCATAGAGCCCTTTCTTGAGGTATTGCCAGAAGATATCCCGTGCAACAGGATTATAGGCATCAAAAACCTTATAGCCTGCCCATGTAGGTTCACTAAACAATGCACCGATAGAATCCAATGACTGATAGACAGCCGTTTCCGGTCCGAATCCGGGCCATACGGAAAGCATAAAATGAACATGGTCCTGTTGATGCAGTTCATCAATAACCTGACGGGGATGATTAAAGTTTGCCGGATGGAAAGTCAGGCTGTTCCAATGAGGTTTGTCTCCCCAATATTCCCAATCCTGCACAATGTTATCCAACGGAATTCCCCGTTTACGGTATTCTTTAACGACTGCCTTCAATTCATCGAACGACTTATAACGCTCTTTGGACTGCCAGAAGCCATATACCCATTTTCCAAACATCGGCACGTCCCCCGTCAATTCCCGATAACCGGCAACGACTTCGTCCATATTCTTGCCATAGACAAAATAATAGTCGGAAGCATCACCTACTTCGGAAGTAAACGAGTAGCCTTCCTTCGTATCTTCAAACTTCGTAGAAGAATAATTATCCCATAAGACACCGTATCCGTTGGTCGAAATAAGGAACGGATTGACAATATCCATATTGGCCTGCAACAGAAGTACGGATTTCCCCCGATAGTTCATGATTCCGTTCTGATACTGTCCCAACCCGTAAATAGCCTCATCCTCGGTAGGAACAAAGCATTGAGTGACTTCGAGACATTGTTCACCTCCGGCAACCGAACGTTTAAAGTTCCGTGCCTTTCCATCCCCTTTCTCTTTTAGTAACAACTTACCTGTGGATGTTTCCTGAAAAGTGAAAGCCGCATCTGCCTTATCAAAAGCTACGGAAAGTTCACGGGTGCGAAAGAACAGCTTCTGTCCCGTATCTTCCCATTTATAGTCTTTGAAAGCCGGCTTTTCCGCATCGACCACCAATCTTTTTGTTATCAACGTATCACCTTGGGGAAAAGACAAAATCCGTACGCATCCCGCCGACATAAACTCAACCCGATATTGAATACTGTCAGATACGAAAGCACATCCTCTGCCATCCTCATGAACCGGAGAGGAACAGCCGAAGTAGGATAGTACCGATAAAACTAATAACCAATTATTTAAGCTCTTCATCCATGCATTTATTTGACTGTGTAGATCGTATAACCCAATGACAAATTACGGACTACGACATTTCCTTTTAAATAAAAAGTAGGCATATTGAATCCATTCACGATATTATCCTTATACAATTCTACTTTTGCGCTTTTCCACTCGCCCGTATTGTCGGTACGTATCCGGGATACAATTTTAAACGGCTCTTTCGGTTCACGCAGCGTAGACGAACGTATAAAAAGAGATTCATTTCCTTTATCCAGATACTCAAAATAGAGATATCCTACATAGTTATTCATTTGTAGTTTGGAAACCAACTCTTTAGGCAAAGAGATAGAGAGAGTCTCTTCGGCACTGTAGCCACCGGATTTCCGCTTTCCCTGAATCTTCATGTCCGACTCACGCAAACGCATCATCTCAACCGTTAAAGCCGACTTTGCCGTCTTGACATCATTTTCTATTTGCGACAACAAACCTATCGCCACCGGATAACGTCCCTGGCTGATTAACAATGCTGCTTTATCGAGGGAACGATGACAACCGGATACGTCCATCTTTGTCTTTTCCAAGAAACGGGCTTCTTTTCGCAAACGGAAAAGCATCAAAGGCAAGGTTAATCCACGTTCATCCGCCTGTTCACCTTTGAACTCTGCCGCATATTTTAAAGTAGTACGCAATTCGCGGTCGCCGTTTTCAATGGTTGGCTCTATTTCGTGTCCTTCGGTATAGTCGCTCCACGAAGCAATAAACATCATATCCAAGCTGTCTTTCTCCGCCATACAGAACTTCCACATACTTTGGTAGGTTTCTCCATTGTTGCGAGGAATATAATAGAAGTGTCCGCGTCCCCAGCCTGCACACCCCCGGTTATCCATCCCCGGCATGGCAAATCCCGACTTTATTGTATATGCAGGATTGTTACTATGCCAGATAGAATCGCGGAAAGGTTTCATAAACTCGATAACATCATCCTGTGTGGCGTAATTATCCCATTCGGCATGTGCCTGATCTCTTGTACGGACACGGGCAGGAAGCCATGCAGTCGGAATTTCTCCCACTTCTTTCCAAGCATCCATTTCATCGCTACGAGTGACGGGGATATATTTATCGTTTTCCAGTTTTCCCCAATCCGCCCAACGGCGTAAAGCAACCGGTTGCTTCATTCCTTGCGGTAACTTCGCCAGTGATAATACTTTCTTATATTCATCCACCTTCGCTCCGGGACCGAAATGATAAAAAACAGGCATTCCCTTCACCATAGGAGCTGTAGGACCAGTAAAGACGCTATCTACCAAATATTGGTAACATTTAGCCATGTATTCAGTCTTTGCCTCACGGGTATTGATTTCCGGATAAAGTTTAGTAATCCAGTCATAATACAACCAACCGTCACACCAGTTTACCCCGATCTCAAAGTCATACTTCGCCGCCACTTTCTGCATCTCACGCAACAAGATGTCATTTTCGTGAGGCTTGAATCCCCATTCAATAAAGAATCCATCTATCTTGGCTGCTTTCGCAGACAAAATCTGATATTCGATATAATCGGGATCGAGATTGGACTGCATTCCGACTTGCGGATAAGCCACTGCCGCTATTTCATGCCGCCCTTCACTGTCTATCAGGTCGGCATTATAACACAGCGACTTTCTTCCGGTACTTGATTTCTCCGTATTGGCATACATCTCCCAACGGCCCAACTTTCCGTCATGCTGCCGGGTATAGCGTACACCGTGAAAGTCGGCATACACTTTCTTTCCATTCTGCGCCAAAGCCGGCAATGCGATAGATACCAATAAAAATAGAAGAAGCTTCCTCATTGTTCCAAACTTAATTATTCAACTTATATACTCTATCAATCTTCCGTGATACTTAATCAATCCTCACCCAACACGAAATCATGCTTTTCCGGATAACTGAAGGTATTGTCTATCATCCAACGGCCTTTATAAATCTTGGCTCCGTCCATTTTGAAAAGTTCTTCTCCCTTCTCATTTACAAGTCCTTCTGCCCACCACTCTTCAGTCGGTTTCAACATCAGGATTCCATCCGGTCCGTTGCAGATACTTTTTATATCGGCTATGCTATACACTTTCTCGCAGGTCGGAACATCCGTAGAAATATCAAACTTATAAACTGCCGAAGCCGCTGTCAACCATAATTTATCTTCTTCACCATACACCGGGAACAAATCATGTCCTCCAGATTCCTTGTCGAAGGTATATATACGTGTCTGATTAGTAAGTTGCGGATTATTCCGATTTCCATTATAATTCATACGGAACAAAGCTGTTACACCCGCCTGTATGGTAGCCGTAGCATAGATACATTCTCTTTCCTTATCCCAGACTACATTATGGGCATTACCCAGTTTTATGGTATTAGCTTTCATTCCTAATACTTTTACCGTATCTACTACAAAGGTATTGATTTCACCGGATTTCGACTCTGCCGTAACGATATTTCCATCCGGCAAAATTTCTGCAGAATGCGGGTTCTGTCCACAGTTTGCATAAAACATTAATTTATGGTCTGACAAGCGAATTAAAGCTACCGCCCCACCGGAAGCAGTCATTAGAATATAGCGTTTATTAAATACCGGTTTTACTTCGCTCGGATTAATAAACCAATCCTGATGTGCCGAAGGAACACGAGCAGTATAAGGATCCCAACTCCATACATTACGTTGGGTTTCTGCATCTCTTATCACAATAGCACGTTTTGTTTGCTCTGCCAAAACATATGCCTTTGCGGGAAGCTGAAACGATTCATTTTTCACAATCGGAGCTGCGTCGTCATCTGAACAAGCACCTAAAGCTATATTAAAGCCTAAAAAAAGAGCTAATAAACTGATCTTCTTCATTGTAGTAACTATTTCAAATTATATTTTCTTTTTCTATCAAAATCTCGATAAACTATCCTACTCATTGCTTGGCATCATAATAATCAATCAATGGATATACAGCCAAGTTCAGTTGTCGTACATATGAGAGGAAGGATTCATAGGGTTCATATTCCAGCGAAACGATTCCTTTATTTGAGGCACTGCCATCCGAAGCATAACCATCGTTGTATTCAAAATGTACCCATCCAACACAATTCTGCGTTTCAAGTAAACGAAGACAGAAATTCTGATGAAATTCTCCTCTGTTCTTTTGTGTACGGACAAGCCAACCACCGCCTTCAGTATTTACATATTTAACCCCTTGATAACTGGCATCCTCTGCTTTCGTATAAAATTCTGATACCAGAAATGGCTTCGCACCACACCATACTTTCAAATTAGCAAGGAAGTCGGTTTCGGGTTGCCAACGTCCATAGTAATTAACAGAAACAACATCACAGTAACGGGCACAAGCTTCTACCACTTTCTGGTTATATTTGCTCCAGTCATGAAGACGCGTACCTAAGATCAAATGCTCCGCATCATGGCGGCGAACAGTTGTTGTGGCTAACTGATAATAATAATCAGAAACAGCTCCACGAAAGTCTTCCTGATCTTTCTTGCTTATTGCCGCCGAAGAAGCAATCCCTCTTTCTTGCATAAACTTCTCCGCATAAATCCGGGCAGCTTTATAACGATCGGGCAAGGATAGAAAATGCTTCAACTCAATTCCCTTTACTGGATCACCATTCTGGTAACTTGCAAACGGCAATTCATTATCAAGATAATATCCGATAAAATGTTTATCACCTGCAAACAATGCTGATTTCTCCTGTACAAGATTATCAATATATGCTGCAAATGTGGGTTCGAAAAGAAGAACCAGACGATTATATTTATCATCATCAAAAGCATATCCCAAATTCTTAGTCATATCCCACATAAAAGTGCGGAGTAGATACAGCGTTTCCGCATAAGCAATTTTCTGTGTCTTCGGAGTCAACAGATTGGCACGTACCGCTACGGGAAATGCTTCAATACGGTTTGAACCATATGAGATATAGTTTATATGATTGTCAGCCAACATTTTACCAGTCACCTCACTCCATCGGGCTTCACTTCCATATTTTGTAATGAAAGCTTTCTGGTGAGCTGTAGACTCCCCTGGACGAACATGCTGAATTCCATGCAAAATAACAGCTCCATTATCTGGATCAAGCAGGTAAGCTCGTCCTCCACAATAGGCAACCCGGAAGAACCCTTCTTTTCCTGTTACAGAAGAAGGTTGCAACCCGATCCGTCCTCCCCATGCAGTCCTGCTATAATCTCCCGAAGGAGCGTATCGGTTCATATTATCAATGATACGGGTCTCACGGGAATCTGCAGTAGTCCACGATTGAAAAGTCCCATTCTGCCACTTTCTATACTCTACATTCAGATAAGTATACTCATCTGCTGGAGTAGTAGGAGTTTCTGGTTCTGAAGGTTCTTCTGCACTGCCAGAACAACTTATTGCGAACAATAATATCAAACTGGCTAAACAAAAAGAGCAAAAATACCTGTATGTATGTTTTTCCATATTACTTTCAGTTAATGTTAGTATCGTGTACGAGACATTCATCTCGTACACAACAACTAACCTCTTATCCCTATACAATCCACCTGTTTCAATACATTGCGAACGGGAGCATCTTTACTTCTTTTGGGGGAATTTGATTTCAACAGTCATTACTCGGGCAGTTGCATTATTGGAAACCAAATCCTTAGGTTCCGTTATATTAATAACTTTCATAACTCCAATTCTTCCTCCACCTGCTGTAGAAGAACTTCCTGTGCGGAAGGCTATAATATTTCCAACAGCAATAGGATCCAACAGACTTTGAGTTATACTACTTGAAAGTATTTCCGAAGAAATAGAAGTCACAGTTGCATTCTCATAATCAAAGTTAGATAATATAGCAAAACGTGTTAAGTTTTTCACCTTTATAGCCGACAGTTTACCAGTAGACCCGGAAAACTCACTATCCTTTCCTGTATTATCCATAGAGTATAAGCGAGGAGTACCTGCCGCCCCAAAACAATAGAATTTAAAGTCTATATTCTTCGCATTAGCCTCATTAGCGATTGCATAATCAACAGAGTATGTTTTCAAATCATTCAAAGACACCATTCCAAATGCATCCGGATATTTCTCATGTGCATTATTAGCAAGAGGCTGGCTACCTACATTCAGTGTAGCAACCTCCATATTAACATACGCTTTCACATAGCCTGTTGCTTCTTTGCCTTCTCTTCCATCAGAGACTACTACCTTAAGTTTTGAAGTAGCTTCGGTAAAATCTATTTCCGGAGCATAATTCAAAGTATGTTCTCCACTTCTAGTTTCACGCAAGGCCTCAACTTCCGCTCCATTTTCAATACGGTAAATTACAACCTCGTGCACTCCACGTACTGACTCTATCTGCATAGATACTCCTTTTTTAGCATCAGTACCTGCAAAAATTGCGGATTCTGTTAAGGTCAAAGAAGGTCCGGGGATAGTTTTATAAGTTACAGGTAACGTTGAAATCGTAATATAACCATAGGTATCTTCCGCTTTTACTTTAAAACCTCTGTCGCCTTCTTTATAATTAATCATTTCGTCAAACGTGTACTCTTTCTCCCCACTCAAATTTATCGTTCCTTTCGCTTCCTGTCCACTAGCCGAAACCAAATACATTTCAACTGTTTTCAAACCAGCCTCCGAAGTTATTTTAAATGTAGTACGAGGAATAGTAGGATTCTCATCCATTTCATCATAGATAATCTCTTCCGGATCAAAAGTGATAACCGGACGTTCTACCACATCAGTCACAGATATGGGCAGTGTTCCTGTGATAGCATGATTCAGTTTATCAGTCGCTTCAATAATAAATGCCTGATAATTTGCATTATATTCTAAGTTTTCCGACAAACTATAAGAGTTCGGATTAAAAAAATCCGTGACAGTCTTATACTCAACAGTACCCTCTACAGTCTGGATTTTCATCGTTACGCTCTGCAATCCAGCCTGGGACTTGATTACAGCTACTACTGGCAGATTGTCGACTTTATTCAAATCAACATCCAATTGTTCCATCGGGAATTTGATAACAGGAGCAGACGCATTAGGATCAATGCCTTCATTGTCGTCGCCGCAAGCTACTAAGTTTAAACAAAGCCCGATTAATAAGATGGTATATAATTTACGAATCATAATAAACTCATTTTAATGTAATACTGATTATTTCTGGTAATAACAATATTTCTCGAAGATATGAATGACACCATTCGTCGGCAAAATATTACTAGTTTTGGCATTACGCTGAGGTGATTTGCCATTACTACCCGTTTCATTCACCAAGATCTTGCCTACGGCAGCCTGCCACGGGTTCTTCCAGACAGACATTGTCATCAATCCCTTTTCCCCGGGAAGCATCGTCAAAACAAACATAGCTTCCACCTGCAGTTGACCATAGGAACTGTATTCACCATCTACAATATGGTATAAAAGCATATTTTTCACCGTTTCTTTATCACAGTCCGTAATAGAGGCTATCCCCGGAAAGGCATTTTCACGGTATGATTGCATTGCCGTATTATTCAAAGCCAAATAAGTGTATTTATTTTCGGTTTGAGTATAATAATCCTTCAAACCTGTATACTCTATAGCGGTAGTAAATTCAGAGAACATATCCTGATGATCCTGAAAATACTCCCAAGCTGTTACATTTACATGAGGATCATCTACTGATGCTTCATAATCATAATTCTTCTGCAATTCCAAGTCACACCCAGCTAGCGCAATAACGCTCAAGCAAAAGAAAAGCGTTCTATATATTGTCTTTTTCATCGTTTCAATCTTTTTAATTGTTACCATAATATGCATTCTGAGTTATCTTCGGATTCTCCAATATGTGAGAATAATGAATCGGGAACAGCTCATTTCCATCCTGACTCATGCCATTAATAGGCTTCATCACTTCTTTCCATTTCCCTGTACGTAACAAGTCGAACCAACGACGGCCTTCACCCACTAACTCTACCTGCCGTTCACGCAGAATATAATTAATGACTTCATCTTCCGATGCAAAACTAAGTGCAGTAGGAGTAACCAGTCCGGCACGGTCACGTACTTTCTTCACTAAATCCAAAGCTTCTTCCCATTTTCCTAAACGGGCACGTGCTTCGGCCTGCAATAACAACATATCCGTGTAGCGATAAATAGGATAAGCAACCTCACAAGTCTTATTTAATGAGTTACTAATATCACCGGCCATATATTTACGTAATTCGTTTCCATTCTGATAATCTTTCACAGTATAAGCTTTACGTAAATCACCCTGCATATCCGGTTCATTGAAAACACTCATCAACTTATCCGACAAAACGGCAGCACGGTTACCAGAGCCGGAGAACCATTGATACATATAACTATAACCATTGGTTCCCACTTCATCCATATTAAAATGAATCAGGAAAATAAACTCTTTTGTAGAATACTCATCATTTTCCGGAGTATCATCCGATGGCTTGTTATTCAATTCCTCTGTGAACATTGTATGCCAAGTTTGAATAGAGGGTTCAAAATCTACCAGACGCCCTTTGGAAGATTTTATATCAGCCATCTTATCAATGGTCTGATCAGCCAAATTATATTGCTCTGTCCACATATAAACATCAGCCATGATGGCCCAAACGCCACAGATAGAGATACGCTTGCGTTCGTAATTTTTGTTACGGTTAATCAGACTCTCCGCTTTCTTCAGATCCGGAAGAATTACATTATCAATAATATAATTCTTATCTGTACGTTCCTTGTAAATAGCCTCCGAATACTTTTCAGTAGGTTCTATAAACAAAGGTACGTCTCCCCAGACACGGATAGCATAGAAGTAGGACAAAGCACGTAGCGCATACGCTTGTCCGAGGTAATCGTTACGGTCTGCCACGTCGGGCATACTGATATTAGGAACATATTTGATGGCCAGATTGGTCTGGTTAATCATCTGATACAAGGTTGTCCATTTCGCACATTTCTCGTCCGTAGACATCAGGTTATTAATCACACGTGCCTGATCGGCCATCACCGGTGCTCCGGGAGCTACGTTATCCGAACGGAATTCACCCCAATAAAAATAATTCTCGCGTAAAGTGGAACGCAGCAATCCGTAGATTTCATTTATACCTGCCTTAGCATCACGAGCGGTCTGCCACATGTCACCTGCCGGGATTTCACTCACCGGTTCCTCATTCAGAAAGTCCGAACAGCTATTCAATGATAGAGCCAGGCATACAGCTCCAACAAAATATTTTATATTCTTCATACGATATTTTCAATTAAAAGTTAGCAGAAAAACCAATACCATATTCTCTCTTTCTCGGATAACGATAAGAGTCTTTACCTACCTGCAAAGGATTACTTGTAGAGAATTCAGGATCGAATCCCGAATAGTTGGTCCATGTCAATGCATTGTTTATAAAAGCGTAGATGTTTATATTCTTCAACATCAGCTTCTTTATCCAGTTTTCAGGAAGATCATAGGCTATACGTACGTTCTGCAAACGGATAAATGAAGCATCTTCCAAATAGAACGAGTTACCCATACGCGCATTGTTGAAATCATCGTTATACGGACGCGGATAGATGGCCTGATCGCCCGGATGCAACCACATATTATGAATGACTTCCGGTGAAGGAGTGGTTCCGGTATATTTGAACATATTACGATTATGTTCGGCAGCGTTATAAATCTGTCCTCCCAAAGAATAATAGAATCCCAAATACAAGCTTACGCTTTTCCAAGTCACGGTTGTATTCAAACCACCGGTCACATCAGGCATGGCATTACCAATCACCATACGGTCATTATCATCAATCACACCATCACGAGTTCCTTCCGGCTCTTCCCAGTTGTAATCTCCACCACGGAACGGTTTGCCGTTCGGTAACGTTTTCTGGCGGATATCACCTGCATATTCCTTTCCATTCAATAAATACTTGTATTGGAATACACCATTTTCAAATACCGGAGTCAGTTGTTCCCATTTATCTGTAAAAGCGTTCGATTCGTCGTAAGCAAAGATACCGGCGCTTTTAAATCCATAGAAGTCACCTACACGGCCGCCTTCTTGCATCCACCAGATATCACCTTCCATATATGCCTTACCTTCAGACAGTTTCTCAATGCGGTTGATATTTCTGGAGATATTGAAAGAAGCATTCCACTTCCAGTCCTTTGTGCGGATAATATCACCGGTAACGGCAATTTCAAAACCGCGGTTACTCATCTCACCGACGTTTGTCTTCATATATGCAAAACCGGATTCTTTAGGCAATTGGTAGTTTGCCAACAGACCGTCTGTATATTTATCGTAGTAATCGGCAGTAATCGTCAAACGGCTATTCCAGAAATTCAAGTCCAAACCAAGGTTGAACTGTTTGGTTTCCTCCCATTTCAGGTTGTCTTTACCGATACGGGTCGGAATAACACCACCCACTCCGTCATAGATAGAATTCGGAGAATAAGAATAAATATAGTCATAGTTTCCGATCGCTTCATTACCCGTAATACCATAACTTACACGTATCTTACCATCTTCCAGGAATTTCTTCGAGAACTTCATGAACTTCTCATCAGAGAAACGCCATCCCACTGACACTGACGGGAAATTTCCCCATTTGTTTTCTTTCGCGAAACGGGAAGAACCGTCACGACGCATATTCGCTGTAAACAGATATTTTCCCAGATAATCATACGTCACACGTGCAAAGACAGAAGCCATGGAGTGATTGCTCAAGGTAGATCCCGTAGAAGACAAATCCAAATTAGCAGCAAAGGCATTCATCGTATAAATAAAGTCGGTGGATGAATTCAAACCTACAAAGGTTTCATTTTCATAACGCCATTGTTGAGCACTGACACCCACCATTGCGCTGAAATTATGTCCCTTGATCTTACGTGCATAAGTGATGAAATCTTCATTCATCCAGTTCCAGTTCAAGTAATTATAAGAATAGCCCTTATTCTGTTTCTGCCATTCATCGGTGATAAGACTCGGTTCGAGTTTTTTGCGCTTGTCCAGATAGAAGTTGGCATTGATATTGGCTCTGAACTTCAGATATTTGTTGAATTTGATTTCAAAGAACTGGAAAAAGTTCGCCTTATAAGAGTCTGTAAAGTCAGTTGTATAATTAACCTGTGCAATAGGGTTCTTCTGACCATTAAACACTCCAACCAAAGAGCCATCCGGATAATAAGTATTGAAATAAGGGCGACGAGTCAATACCGCACTCAATAATGTACCTTCATTCAGACCTTTCTTCTTAGAATAAGTCAAAGAAATACGGCTACCCATATTCATCCAGTCTGTCGGTGAATAATCGGAGTTGATACGAGTATTTAATCTTTGAAAACCGGTATTGGAAATAATACCTTTCTCGTTATAATAACCGGTATTGATGAAATATTTCAGTTTCTTCGTACCGCCACCTACGCTGATATCCACCTGATCTTTCTGCGCAGTGCTCGTAATCATATCCAGATAATCATTGTCTACATTAAAGAAAGAGTTCAACGGATCATTCAGTATATCACTACTTTCGTCAGGATTACCTCCGCCGTATGTTTCAAAATACTCTTTGCGGTACTGGTCGTACAACAGACGCTCTTTGCGATTTGCCTGTGGCACCTTATGAGACAATGTACCCCATGAGTGATTATACTTGATATCAATACGGGCTTTACCTTCCTGACCGCTCTTGGTAGTGATAATAATCACACCGTTAGCCGAACGGGAACCGTAGATAGCTGCAGAAGCAGCATCTTTCAAAATCTCCATAGAAGTAATATCATTGGTATTGATACCGTCGATACTTTCCAAAGGCACACCATCTACAATATAAAGAGGAGTCACTCCTTCGGCGGAGAAAGTGGAAGTACCACGAATTTTAATAGAAGAAGACTCACCGGGCTGTCCCGAACCTGACACTACCTGTACACCGGCAGTAGTACCTTGCAGTGCTTCAAAAACATTAGTAGCCATTTTCTGCTCAATAGCCTCACTTGAGATGGAAGTAATAGCTCCCGTCACATCACGCTTTTTCATCGTACCGTAACCCACTACCACTACTTCGTCCAGTAACTTAGAGTTCTCTTCAAGCGTAATATTCATTGTTTTATCTTTCACTACTACCTCTTTAGGGGTATATCCCATGAATGATACAGTCAAAGTAACTCCCTTCTTTGAAACATTCAATGAGAAATTACCATCTAAATCCGTAATTGTCCCATTAGATGTTCCTTTCTCCATCACGTTAGCGCCAGGCAAAGGAAATCCTGTTTTATCCACAACAACTCCCTTCACTGCAAACCCGCCTTGAGCATAAGCCGGATGGACAAGGAAAAGGAGACTCAAGGAAATCAAAAGAAACGACTGCAACAACCGCACTTTTGTCCTACTCTGCAAATTTTTCATAACTAGAATAAAATTAAATTGGTTAATTATCAAGGTTTTACTCACTACTTAATTAATTAGGAGAAATACATTGGTTCTCTCCTGTAAGATGTTATCTTTTATTTATTACACGGATGATTGTCTTTCATAATACTATACAATAATTATTATATTAGAATAAAGATTATATCATACTTGGTCTGCTAAATAAAAGTGTGTGCGGACACACCTAATTAAAGAAAACTCAAGTACAAGCTGGCATGATCCAACGCCACAAAAGTATCGCATTTGAGCATATTGCACCCTATCGAATTGTTCGTTTTATCTAGTCTAAAAATTCAGATGACTTATTTTAATCACTTTACAGAGGGATCGGAAGGGGCATCATGAGATTTCCTATACTGTGTAGGAGCTATATCAAAAAGTTCTTTAAAACATTTGTTGAAGTATTGAGGATTTCCAAATCCTAACCGGTAAGCAATATCCGAAATGTTCATCTCCGGAGCATTCAGCAGAAAATACGCAGCCTTTTTCAGACGGAGATTCATGATAAAATTATTTGGCGTACTTCCCGTGATACCTTTTATCTTCTGAAATAAGACAGTACGCCCCACCCCCATCTCCCGTGAGAAAGCATCTACACTGAATTCGGGATTTTCCATATTATCTTCCACCACTTGAGTAGCTTGTTCGATAAACTTCTGGTCGAGTTCGTTCGTTGCAATCTTCTCCGCCTTGCTATCCAATTGATGGGCATATTTATTCTGTAAAAGTCTGCGGGTATTAATGAGATTATTGCATTGCATCACCAGCCGCCGCATATTAAATGGCTTCACCACATAAATATCCGCTCCAATTCTCAATCCTTCCAACTCACGTTCGGGAGCACTAAGGGCAGTCAGAAGAACGACAGGTATATGGCAGGTTTCTATATTGTTCTTGATCTTGGCACATAACTCTGTTCCGGGCATTCCGGGCATCATGATATCCGAAATAACCAGATCGGGCTGCATCACCTTTACTTTCTCGTATCCTTCCTTGCCATCACTTGCAGTTTCAACCGTGTACAATGGAGAGAAAATATCCACAAGGATATTTCTGATCTCTTCATTATCATCAATTACCAATAACTTACAGTCAGTAGTCCCGCTTTCACTCTGGGCTGACCGCACCTCCTTAACCAACAGTTCTTTATCTTCCGAATAATAAATATATTCCTTATCCCGCTCCGGTTCAACCCGGGCAACAGAAGAATCAAAGTGAGCATCCCCTTTTTTCAAAATGACCTTAAAACAAGAGCCTTTTCCCAACTGACTTTCTACTGTTATATCCCCCTGATGGGCTTTCACAATACCCTGACTCAAAGCCAGCCCGATACCAGTTCCTCCATACTGTCCTATATTCTCAACCTGATAGAACCGCTCGAATATCTTAACATAGTCTTCCTCGGATATTCCCGCACCATTATCGGAAACGGAAAACATACATTCCTCCGTTCCATCAGCCAATTCCATACGGATAGTTCCACCGTCTGAAGTATATTTAAAAGCATTAGACAGCAAGTTATTAACCACCTTCTGTATTTGCATCCGGTCTCCCCACACGAGGCATTGCTCGCAGTCGGCATGCAAAACAAACGAAATATTCCTGTTAGCAGCCAACTCCTTAAACAATACATAATGCTCTTTGAGCAAAGAATATAAGTCAAATTGAGAAACTTTCAGTTTCAAAAGTCCCTGCTCCTGTTTCCGGAAATCAAGCAACTCCGTAATCAATGATTTCAGGTTACCTGCATTTTTATGTATATTCAACAGTTTCGAATAAGCATAGGTAGACAATTTGCCGGAATTCAGCAACAGATCAACCTGCCCCAGGATAAGAGTGATCGGAGTTCTGATTTCATGCGAGATATTCGTGAAGAAACGAAGTTTGGATTGATTCATCTCTTCAATGTATTGCTTCTCGCGAAGTTCAAAATCCAATGAAGTTTTCAGGAACAGACGGATTCTATATTCTCTCACGATAAAGAATAGCATAGTAAGAATCACGCATACATAAATCGTATAGGCCCACCAAGTGGCATAGAAAGGTGGCGTAATCGTTATATTCAGCGATCTGATTACTTCCGGGAAGTTCTTCAGCCTGATCTCAAAGACATAATCGCCCGGAGAGATGTTCGTATAAGTAATATCATTTCCCAAACGGTTCTCGCTCCATTCATCATTATACCCCATCAACCGGTATTCTACCTCACCCCCGCCTATATGCAAAAAATTATCTGTCGAGAAGCCGATAGAAAACACATTCTGCAAGTAATTCAATTTGATCCGGTCGGTATAGGCAAAGGATTTATTTAAAATACCGGTTTGATCGCCTGTTGTTATCTCTTTGTTGTTGACATACAAATGCGCCAACTCCAGATCGTATATTTTCGGAGGATAATACAGACTACTTTCACGAATGGTAACCAGTCCGGTGGCCCCTCCCATATAAATATCATGATTGCGCGATACATGCATGGATTTCCGGTTCACAAGAGTCAGAGGAAACCCTGTTTTCGAATTGAAGTTAATCACTTTTCCCTCTTTCTGCTCCAGCATTGACAATCCATGCCCGGTACCAATCAGCAAATTTCCGGAAGGAGTTTCACCCAATACCCTGATATTTTCTCCTGACAATACACTTTCAGGAGTATGCAAATGAAATGAACGGTCTTTCTTATCCAACAAGAAAAGTCCGTTTCCATGTGTCCCTACCCAAATATTTCCTTTCCGATCTTCATAGATAACATTGACCAGCTCTTTTTGAGATCTGACCCGTTTCTTCAGACTTATCCTATAGGTTTCAAACCGCTTTTCCTCAATCACATAAGCTACACAACCGTCATCGGAAGCAAACCATAATCTGTTTTTCGAATCAAGCAATAGGGTGTTGTAGTTATGTGTAAACAATTCCTTCTGATGAAACAACACCTCCGGTTTCAAGGTCTGTTTATCCAAACTCACAATAGCTGATGTTGTCCCAACATACAATTTACGAGGCGTATCTGCCAAAGCAAACAGGGCTTCTCCTACACTTTCTTCTCCAAGCGGTTCGAGATTATAGATATCATTCCGATAGTTATTAAGATGAAAACAATTCACCTTATTGGTAAAGTCAGCAGCAATCCATAAGCAATTATTAGCCTCATCGAAAACAACATCTTTCAGATAGTCCGTACTGAAATGATATCCCGTATGCGTATTAAAATGCTTGAACTTCCCTTGCTCCGGTTGATATAAATCCAATCCGCCTCCTTCCGTACAAATCCAGATATTTCCGGCTTTATCTTCTGCCATAGCACCGACCACCGGAAAAGACAATCCGGTGTCCGAAGCATGATAATGCACAAAATGCTGATATTCCGGAGAGAAGAAATTTACCCCTCCCCAATAAGTCCCCACCCAAACAGTTCCCTGATTGTCTGTATAAAGAGATGTCACCGAACGATTGGACATGGCACCCACCCGGTTAGGATCTGCCTGATAATGGAATATTTTCCCGGTAGCCACTTCAATCTTACTCAATCCACTTCTGTAGCCTACCCATATATTCCCTTCCAAGTCCTGACATAACGCTCTCGCCATATCATCCCGAACCGTGTAAACACTCTTATCATTGTATTCATAGTGATGTATGATGGCACCTTGAGGTGAAAAACAGAAAACGCCCTGATCCTGCGAACCTATCCAGATATTCTGGTCGTTACTTTTTATCAGTTTCATCACTTTAATTCCGGGCAAGTGAAGTGACATCGATCCGCAAGTGTCTACACGCATCACCCCACCTTCTTTCAAAGCAATCCAGAGGCTTCCCTCGGAACCTTCCACCATCGTCGGCCCACTGTCCGGCAGCTGCAAATCGGCATACATCGGTTTCAAGAGGCGGGTATTCTTATCGTATAAGAACAGTTTCCCTCCTTCTGCAATCCACACTCCCGTCTTTCCTTTGGCAAGAGTGGAGGGAGAAGTCACCGGAAGGATATAATATTTCTCCGTTTCAAGGTCGAACTGGAAAAGTCCGGTAGAAGCCAACAGGAAAAGACTTCCCTGACCGTCTTCCACCATTTGAGTCACATATAAATTACCATAACTGATAGAGTCGTTATGAAAGTGGTTGAAGACTTTGATGTGATTGCCATCGAAACAATTCAGCCCGTCCAGAGTGGCAATCCATATACGCGATTTCTCATCCTGGCAAATATCACTCACCGTTATTTGCGACAATCCATCTTCCACACCCAATGTTCTGAACTTGTATTCCTGTGACCGGAGTGGAAATACAAATCCAAAAAGAGATAGCAGAATAAAAAAATGGATATTAGATAGTCTTTGTCCGCGCATATCAAGAATGATGGTTTATAGCACACATTAATCTCGTCACAAAAGTAACAGTTTTTATGATATTCCCAAAATCAGAGCAAAATTACTGATAGATATAGACTTTCACCCTATTCATTCTTCCCGTCCGAACGAACGATATTCCAACGGAGTCAGCCCTGTACGCTTCTTGAAAAAAGAGAAAAAGTATTCGGTAGACTGGAAACCCAGAAAAAAAGAAATCTCTTTCACGGATTGGGAAGTTCCGACCAGCATTTGTTTGGCCTTACGTAGTTTCAATTCCTGAAAATACTTGGCGGGAGCATAACCTGTATATTCCTTGAAAACACGTCGGAACCATGAATAACTGATGTTGAGCCGCATAGCCAACTCTTCCGGATCCACATTACCGGAAACATTTTCATTCATGATAATTTTAGCCTGCTCTATCTTCTGGTCCACATCACTCATCTCAAAAAACTTATTCTTGGAAACGGAAAGAATCATTCCTATCATGTGAAGCACAATGCCGGAAAGATATTGTTGCGCGGAAATCTTATCCGCTTCTGCCACAGCAAGGGCACGGGAGAACAAGGAAACCAACTCTTCATTAATACCAATTTCGAGTATTTGCTGTTCCTGCGACAAAAAAGCATCGTTCACGATGGCGTCTATCATTGGTCCTTCAAAACCAATATAATACTCCGTCCAACCAGTCTGCCGTAACGGGCGGTAAGTATGCCATTGACCGGGAAACAGCACCATCAGCCGACCTTTACAAACCTGCTTTTCGGAAGTGGAATCGGATGAAAACAAACCACGCCCTTTGGTGATATAAACCAACTGATATTCGCGAAGTACCCTTCCTTTTTCCGCATTAAAAAAGTAACCGGAGGGATGTTCTTTCAACGGATAAGGTGAATCGGGAGGGATAGACTGATAGCCGACAGTATTTACCCACAGGCCGAATTTACGGTCCATGTCATTTACAATCAGATATTTAAATTCTAATCCCAAACTATTATCCTCGATCATATCAGTGTGTTTTCATGCAATTGAACCAGACAAAAATAGGAATTATTTTCAGAAAACACACGCAAGGGTATAAAAAAACATCCGGAGCGTACTTTCAAGTATCTCCGGATGTTTATATAAAAACAAACTTTACTATGACGAGATTTAGAATGCTTTATGATACAAGGCTTCAATATCCGCTACCGAAGTAGGACGAGGATTTCCACCTGTACAAACATCATTGAAAGCAGCTACAGCCAATGCAGGAATATCTTCTTCTTTCACATTGATTTCATGCAATTTCTGTGGGATATTAATGCTGATAGAAAGTGCTTTCACAGCTTCAATAGCAGCTTTAACGCCCTCTGCTTCACTCATTCCGGTAGTATCCACTCCCATTGCTTTCGCAATATGGATATATTTCGGAGCTGCCGGAGATTCAGCATTGTATTCCATCACATACGGTAACAACAAAGCATTGGCTACCCCATGAGGAGTATCATAGAATGCACCCAGCGGATGAGCCATTGAGTGAACTATTCCCAAACCGACATTCGAGAATCCCATACCGGCAATATATTGTGCCTGCGACATTGCTTCGCGGGCTGCCACATCTTTACCATTATCTACGGCTGCTTTCAGATTTTGTGCAATCATCTCAATAGCCTTCAATTCGAACATATCGCTCATTACCCAAGCACCCGGAGTAATATAACTTTCGATGGCATGCGTCAGAGCATCCATACCGGTAGCGGCAGTCAGTCCCTTCGGCATTGAGTACATCAGTTCAGGGTCTACGATAGCCACGGCAGGGATGTCGTTCGGGTCTACACAAACCATCTTCTTACGGGCATCTTCATCAATAATTACATAATTGATCGTTACCTCGGCAGCCGTTCCGGCAGTAGTAGGCAGTGCAAAGGTAGGTACAGCTTTATGTTTGGTATCAGCCACACCTTCCAAAGATTTCACATCTGCAAAGTCAGGGTTGTTCACAACGATACCGATCCCTTTGGCAGTATCGATAGAAGAACCACCACCCAAAGCAACGATAAAATCGGCTCCGGAAGCTTTGTAGGCCGCCACACCGTTTTGGACATTTGCAATAGTAGGATTAGCTTTTACATCACTATAAAGTTCGTAAGGTATCTGGTTCTCATCAAATACTTTAATGATTTCGGCAGCTACTCCAAACTTAATCAAGTCTTTATCCGTTACAAAAAAGGCTTTCTTAAAGCCACGTCTGGCTGCTTCCACAGCAATCACACTCCGGCATCCGGCACCGAAGTAAGAAGTTTCATTTAAAATAATGCGATTCATGGTTGTGCTATTGTTTTTTTATTTAGGGAGATTAAAAGCAACTGTCATTTCTTTCATCTGTTCCTGACTCATACCATCCGGCTCGAAGCCCATATTTTTCGCTGCAATATAGATGAGAGCCGATTTATTAAGTACATCAATCTGGTCGAACGCCTGCATCGCATCGCAATCTACCGCAAATACACCATGTTTCTCCCACATCACAACATCGTAATCCTGCAATTCCTTGATGGTAGCTTCCGCCAACTCAACAGAACTAGGCAATTTATAAGGAATGATACCCAAACCACGCGGACAGAATGCCTTTGTTTCGGGAATCATACTCCACAACAGATTGGTAGCTACATCTTTTTCCAGGAACTTCGGGCAATGCGTCATGGCAATCAGTTCGATCGGGTGTGTATGCACAGATGCTTTATAAGGAGAGTTTTTACTCAACAGGTCATTATGCACGCTCAAGTGAGAAGGCAATTCCGATGTCGGAGCCACAGCCTCGTCCGCAATAATTACGTAGCTGGCACAGTCATCCAGAATACGGATCACCGAACCATTCTCCATTGGCCAACGAGCCAAATCGCGCATGCGCTTATTAGTTCCCTTGCAGTAGAAATAACATCCTTTCAGATAAGGAAGAGTTACACCGATAGGTTTAACTTCACTGATCGGTTTCATCTGACGGATTTCATCGTCTACAAACTCTGTGATATTAACAGTGATATTACCACCGTTACGTTCAGCCCATCCTTTCTGCCACAAGTATCCGGCAACTTCCGCTACCTTGTTTACTTCTTTGGCAAGTCCCGGACGATTCTCTAAGATTGATTTCATTCTATATATATTTTTTAATTAGGCACGGATTACACAGATTACACTGATTTTGTCGCAAGTTATAAAAAAACTGTGTAATCCGTGTAATCCGTGCCTGATTTTTTTAAAACAAATTTGGGAACACTAATGAGAAGATAAGTACGATCAGACCAGCTATCAGCACAGTTATGGTCTTGTTTGACACACCTTTCCATTCTTTCAGAATAATTCCCCAAACATTACTAAATGTGACATTCAATGCCATCAAAATACACCAGGAGAAAGCCAGCAATACCGGACTTTCCGTAAGGAAACTCTTACCCATTTCCAGTCCGAAGAACTGCATGTACCATAGTACACCAGCCAACGCACAGAAAACTAAATTATTGCCCCATACTTTTCCTTTAGCATAGTCACCCATCGATTTATTCGCTACATTCTGCTGCAGGCAGTAAACTGCATTTGTCAGGAATCCCCCCAATGTAACCAGAAAGATCACCGGAAGTCCGGCATAAAGCCCTTCTACTCCACCGGCTAAGGCAGCTTCCTTGATAGGTGTTCCCGCATCCAGTCCCAAAGCAAAACAAGCACTCATGACACCGGCTAGAAGTGCAACCAGCAAACCTTTTGTCAATGCGAAGTCCTTTACGGCAGCACGTTTTTCTTCTTCACTCATGTTTTGTGCACGCAAGCTACCGGCATACCCGATAACGGCAATACCCGCCAATGTGATGCAAACACCCAACAAAAGAATCAACCCGTTACCTTCAAACAAGTTTGTACCTGCAAAAAGAGCCGGAAGAAGAGTTCCGAAACCGGCACAAGTACCCAATGAGATACTCTGTCCCAGCGCAACCCCCAGATAACGCATGGAAAGCCCGAAAGTCAAACCTCCTACTCCCCATAATATACCATAAAAGATGCTCATTCCAGCACCTCCCGCTCCCCACAAGTCGAACAAACTACTATCTTGGGGTACACCCAGTAGTGAACCCAGGAACGGGAACACTAACCAGGCAAATACACCTTGTATTAACCAGAAGCTTTCCCAGCTCCATTCCTTTACCTTTTTAATAGGCACATAAGAACTGGACTGGCAAAAGCTACCGATGGCTATAATCAATAAGCCGATTAAAATATCCATAACTTATCGTTTAGAAGTTACTTCAGCTTCGTACTTTTCGATTTCTGCAATGAAATCTTCACCTACAGGAACATTGTTCTTCAAACAGAACATATCCCAAACAGCATTCCAAGGCAGCGCTTTTTCTTCTTCAAGCAGAGCCAGACGCTGGAATCCCTGTCCGTTTGCTTCGTATTCACGCAACTTCGCAATCGGTTCGAGCAAAGCACGAGTCATACATTTCTGTGCTGCACGGCTACCGATCACATAAGCACCGATACGGTTGATAGATGCGTCGAAATAGTCAAGGCCATAGTGTACACGATCCAAAGCACCACAACGAACGATTTCGCTGAACAGTTCCATAGTCGGGTCATCCATGATAGTAACGTGGTCTGAATCCCAACGAACCGGACGGCTTACGTGCAACATCAATTCAGGAACATAAAGTAACAGTGAAGAAACTTTATCAGCTACACTTTCTGTCGGGTGGAAGTGACCGGTATCCAACGTAATCATCTTATTACGAGAAGCACCGTAACCGATATAGAAGTCGTTAGAACCTACCGTGTAGCTTTCCAGACCAATACCGAACACCTTAGATTCGATACAATCCTTCATATTCTTATATTCGGTAGCGAAAATCTGATCCAAAGAATCTTTCAACAATGCCCGATATTTCATACGGTTTACAGTGATATCCTTGCTTCCGTCATGTACCCAAAGATTCATGATACATGGATCGCCCTGTGCCTTACCCATTTCTTCCGCAACTGCACGACAACGTTTGGTATGCTCAATCCAGAACTGACGGATGCCTTCATCAGGATTAGAAAGTGACAAATCACCTGATTTCGGATGAGAGAAAGAAGTAGAGTTGAAGTCGAGCTTCATGTTATGTTCTTTACCCCATTCAATCCAGCTCTTGAAATGTTCCGGTTCTACTTGGTCACGGTCTACCACTTTACCTTGGAAATCTCCGTAGATTTCATGCAAGTTCAAACGATGAGTACCCGGGATATAAGAAGCAGCTTTCAAGATGTCGGCACGCAGTTCTTCAATGTTACGAGCTTTGCCCGGATAATTACCGGTTGCCTGAATACCTCCGGTCAACGAACCGGCCTGTACTTCAAATCCTGCAACGTCATCAGCCTGCCAGCAGTGAAGTGACAGATGAAAATCCTGCATAGTTTTCAATACTTTTTCGGTGTCTACACCTACTGCTGCATAACGTTCCACAGCAATTTCATACGCTTTCTGAATCAGTTCTTCTTTTTTCATGATATTCTATTAGTTTTAAAAATGATTATTCTGTCGGTTGTTCCATTTATTTCCGAACACAGTTCTTAAAATGGATATAAGCCGTATCCCAAGCTTCCGTGTCTTGCGGTTGATAAGTCTTCAACGGGATAGAACGGTTAATTAACTGGCGCATACCGGCAACATCCGTTGCTTCGCCTGCTGCCATGGCCTGAATCATCACATTACCGATGGCTGTCGCTTCAGACGGGCCGGCTACCACAGGAATGCCTATTGCATTGGCAGTAAACTGGTTCAGCAAATCATTCCGGCTACCTCCGCCAATCACGTGCAATGTATCAATCGGACGGGGAGAAAGTGAACGTAAATTCTCCAACACCTGACGATAACGCAAAGCCAGACTTTCAAAGATACAGCGCACCACTTGTCCTCGTTTCTCGGGAACCGATTGTCCGGTAGCCCGGCAATATTCAGCAATGGCTTTTTCCATATCCGCAGGATTCGCGAAACAATCATCATCCGGATTAATCAGACTACGGAATGGTTCACAAGCATCCGCCTCACTGATTAATTCAGGATAACTTGTATCTCCCCAATTCAGACGGCAACGTTCCAGCAGCCACATTCCACAGATATTCTTCAACAGACGGATGGTTCCTTCTACACCGCCTTCATTGGTAAAGTTCAACGCTTCTGTTTCGGCATTAATCACCGGAGCATCCGTTTCAACTCCCATCAGCGACCAGGTTCCGCTACTCAAATAAGCAAAATTGTGATCCAATGCCGGAACAGCAGCAACAGCAGAACCGGTATCGTGTCCGGCTACCGCAATCACAGGAATCGCCCCCAGTCCGGTAATCTTTTGCACTTCTTCCGTCAATACTCCCACCGTTTCACCCGGGAATACAAAACGGCCGAAATTCTTCTCACTCAATCCTACCGCCTTCAGCAACTCCGGCTCCAAACGTCGTGTTTGTGCATTCACCAGCTGGGCTGTCGAAGCAATCGTATATTCCGTCACCATCTCTCCAGTGAGCATATAGCTCAACGCATCCGGCATAAACAGAATTTTATCTGCCGCCTCCAATGCGCTGTCGTGATTGCGACGTAAAGTATCTAATTGGAAAAGTGAATTAAAATTCATAATCTGAATACCCGTTTTGCCATACACTTCGCTACGGGAGATACGGGAGAAAAGAGCCTCCGGTGCTCCTACCGTATGCGGGTCACGATATGCATAAGGTTGACGGAGCAAGTTACCGTCTTTTCCGACACATACAAAATCCACTCCCCAAGTATCGATGCCGATAGAAGCAATGGATTCGCCACGGTGAGCAACCAACTTCAATCCGTCAATAATGTGACGATATAATGCATAAATATCCCAATAGAAATGTCCACCCACTTCAATCAGGTGGTTAGGAAAACGATTAATCTCTTCCAGATTTAATCCGCCTTCAATGAAAGTTCCCAAGATTGTACGACCGCTCGTTGCGCCCAGGTCGACTGCAAAAAAGTTTTGTTTCATGGTATTCTGTCTATATGTTTAAGGTATACATTTACCTACATGGCAAAGATAGGCGATTCCCTCCTCCCTTTCCTTATGTATTTTGATTGAAAGGGTATACATTTTGACACAAAAATCCGTTTCGGATTTTTTAGAATACCAATAAGACAATATTCAGATGACCGTTCACAGGAATGTGAGAGAGCTTTTTATGCTTTCCTTATCTTCCGCCATTTTCAATACATACTGATAGAGATCCATGTAGTTCCTAATATCTGGAAAGGCGAGTTGTTCTTTATCCACAAAGATTATATTAGCTTCCGGCTTTTCTTTTTTTATCATATCTGATATTTGCAAAAGGATGTAGCTTTTACCTGTTCCGCGTTGACCGGTTATCACTTTTATCAGTTCTTTATCAATAAAGGGTTCTATTCTCTTAGTATATAAAGGACGGGGAATATAGGTTTTCATCTTCAATTATATTTATTATGAGCATCAAGTATATCTTAAGAATTTCTATTCTAACTTTCTTCCCTTCTTCTGCAAATGATTTTTCATTTTCATTTCTCATGTTCTCATAGGAACGGGTTAATCTATTGTAAATCATTTATATAATTCTATGAGAAATAAAACATAAAATGGCATTTCTCATAGAATTTTCATCATTTATAGCTAAAAACGGTGTATTTCTCATAGATTCCAAGTCATTTCTCATCTTATTCTCATACTCTTTTCCTTCTTCAGTTTAATTGGCTACTTTCTGCTGTTTACTGCTTTTTTGTGCATCATTCACCGTATACCTATCTGTTTTTCCTCCATCATTACCATTTTTTCTTACCACTATCCGGTTCGTTCCACTCCAGTGAACAGATCGTTGCACTAGAGTGAACGATTCTTTCTACTAGAGTGCAATGATCTGTTCACTGGAGTGGAACGAATGAGCTCCTCCTTATATAAAACAGTATAGCTTAATGATTCACAAATGATTAATTGGTATATTCCATACAGATAAGCAATAAACTGTTTGCAAGATACCATTGCATAGGAATAAGATGAGAAATACCTATTTAGAAATCATTTGCAGAAGAAGAAGCAAAAGCAGAAAGAATGGTGTTTAATTCCTAGACCGATCTGCCCCAAGTTATTTTTTCATGATTACTTAATTAAATATAAAATGAAGATGATAAGATAGGCAATATAATATTCACAATTGTAATATATATAAAGCCGTATTATGAAAAACGTCAAGCACCAAACAAAAAAACATAACAGACTGATATATTACCTCTGTTTATTTAATCTGATATTTGTAACCTTTGCCTGCCAACAAAAAGAAAATGGAGATTTACTTTTATCTACTGCAGATTCATTGATGCCCACCCGTCCCGACAGCGCATTGCATCTATTGGAAAAGATCTGTGTTTCGGAGATAAAAGCACCTGCTCATAAAGCTAAATATGCCTTGCTACTAACTCAGGCGCAGGACAAGAACTACATCACACCAACCACAGATTCATTAATTCGCATAGCCACAGAGTATTATGATTCAATAGATAATGATATAGCAATGCAGGCAAAAGCCCATTATTATCTCGGAAGAGTATACCAAGAATTAGGAAATAATCCTGCCACTATACGTGAATTTCTCAAAGCAATGCCATTAGTGAAACAATCTAAAGAGCACAAACTATTATGCATGCTGTATGGAAACCTTGGGTATGTATACTTCCAGCAAGATTTACTAGACAAAGCAGATTCCCTTTATGTATGCGAGGAAGAACTTCTCAAACAAGAGGCTGACTCCGCCCATTTAGCAACGCTACTTGTACAACGAGCAGATATTTGTATTATGAAAGGAACGGCATTTCATGATAAAGCCAAAGAGTTGTTAAACCGCGCCCTACCCATTGCTGAAAAACTAAATAATCCACATGTAGAGATAGAGGTTCTTAGTTCGCTAAGAATTCTTTATAACGAAATGGGAGAACCGAAAAAAGCAATTTCATATATCAGGCGTGAACTTATGTTACAAAAAGACACCGCTCAACTATATGGCATATATCTAAGTCTAGGTGATGCTTATTACAAAAGTAGCCAAAATGACTCGGCTGTTTACTATGCTTACAAAAGTCTATCTTCTCCTAGTTTTTACACTAAAGCTAACGCTTGTATTATATTTGAAGATGTAGCACGAAAAAAAGGAGACTTTGCTGAAGCATTACATTTCAAAGATAAGTATGAAGCATATATGGATAGCACAAAACACATTGAACGTACAAAAGAACTTTTAGCAGTTGAGGAAGAAACCCTTCTTCAACAAAGTGAACAAAAACACAGAGGTAACCTATCATTATACTCGTATTACCTCTACGTTGGGGGTAGTTTCATGATAACACTCATTATTATTTTTGCATACAAACGAATCAAATACCGTCAGAAGACACAACAACTAAAGTTGGAACAGGAATCTCTATTACAGACCATTTCCACACAATCCATCCAAATGAAAAAAGATATGGAGAATAAAGATGCAGAAATAGCAGAGCTGAGCCAAAAGTGTAGTGAGTATAATGAAGATAAACAATATTTAGACCTATTGAATAGCTGTCTCAATGAATTATTAAAAGAAAAAGACAAGATATGCATAGATATGGAAAACGCTATTGCAGATAAAGAGAAGGCGATAGAACAACTTATGAAACAAATACAAATATCAGATGAAGCGAGACATAATATCCATTTAGCAGAGCAACTGACTAACATAAAAAAAGAAAAATGTTATTTGTTCGATAGTTTATTATCAAGTCGTTCCGTCGCCTACAAGACCTTATTAACCATGAAACAACACAATTATGAAAATCCGGATGCAAACGAAAAAGTACCGAATGAAATATGGGAAACATTGATTTCGGAAATAGATCAATTAACACATGGATTTACCGGACGATTGACGGAAAAGTATGAACGGCTATTGAAAGAAGATGTCTACTTCTGTTGTTTGGTCAAAATTGGTATGAAATATGCCGATATTGCGAATGTATTCGGTTGCACTTCCAATGCTGCATATAAAAGAAGAGATGCTATCATGAAGAGGATGAATGCAGAAACGCCTATAAAATTTGATATTCTCATAGAAGAAATTTAGTTGTAACATATTGATTTTCAAAAAGCACTCATTTGTTAATTAGATTTTAACAAAATACTACACAAACCAAACCAATGCTAAACCCTATGTTTGCAACATCAAAACTAAGAAATTGAATTTAGATTTAAAACACATGAAAAAAGAATTATTTATTTTCATACTATGTAGTATGTTATTCGCACAATTACCGGGTTTTGCCAATAGTGAGATTGATACGTATTCAACACGCAAAACTGTTATAATACACGATAGAAAACCGCAGACTTCACAACGTTACCCATTCCCCATACAAGTATTTTTACTAGATCATTTATTAATGGCTGAATCATTAGACTTCGAATCCGATTTTAAAATAACCATAACGAATATATCAACAGGCGAAGTTGTGTATAAGCAAACCTATAATGCTAGAACTAAGTACATAACGATTGATTTAGGCACAGAAGAAGCAGGAAATTACAAAATTGAATTGTCGTCAGCAAACTGGCAATTATATGGAGATTTTAGCTTATGAAAACTTTAAAACTATCATATTAAACAATTCTGATAAAGTGGATAAAGAACTTATTTGAGTAGAGAATTTGATATGTAAAAAAAATGAAAAATATTAAACTGTATAGAAAATCGTCTTACGTAATATCAGTAAAATTAGAGCATACTGATGATAAATATATGCTCATCCATGGTTATACAGGAGCAATGGATATAGTTGGAAAAGATTTAGCAGATCAGATAAAAAAAATGAGTAAGGAGGAGTTTGTAGATTCTCCTTTTTCGGCCGAAACTACTAAAATGTTGTACTCTAGAGGATATTTGACAGATAAAAATATAGACGAAGAGCTAAATTATGTGCAACACTTAGCTCATCTTTTTCATCAAAGAGATAAAAAGTTATTTAAAAGTTTTGCTTTTTTGGTTGCTTATAATTGTAATTTCAGATGCCCTTATTGTTTTGAAACCAATATCTCACAAGATGGTCGCCATTGGTCTAAAAGAGTATTTTCAAAAGAACTAGTGGACAAAGCTTATGAGGCTATGTTATTGATAGAGCCCCAAAAAGAATTGCATAACAAAATAATTACTTTATACGGAGGAGAACCCTTGCTTAAGGAAAATAGAGAAATTATTGATTATATTTTAAAGCGGGGAAAAAGTCTTGGTTATAAATTTGATGCTATCACTAATGGCTATGATCTACAAGCATATATGGATGTTTTAACTCCAGGACTTATTGAAGCTTTGCAAATAACCGTTGATGGTTGCAAAGAAAGGCATGATGAGCGTAGAACTCATTATGTTATGGGAAAATCATTCGATAAAATAATTGAAAATATTGGTATGGCTTTGCAACGTGGGATAAAAGTAATGGTTCGGGTTAATACTGATGCCAATAATTTTGCAGACTTACATTACCTGGGGCAATTATTTGAGCAGTTAGGTTATTCTAGTTTGCCAAATTTTAAAATGTATTCGGCATTGCTCCGTGGTGATAATAATGATGTAACCTCTCAAAAATTGAAGTATATTGGTGCGAAAAAATTTCATGATTTGCATAAAAAAGAAAAATTTAGATATAACTGCCAGGACTATGGAACTCTTAATAAAATAGAGGCAACGATTAGAACCAAAAAGATATTTGAATTGCATTCTATTTATTGTGGTGCTCAATCAGGTAGTGCAATCTTTGATCCTTATGGCGACTTTTATTCGTGCTATCAAACAGTTGGAGATAAAAAGCATATTATAGGACATTATGGCAAAGGCATATTAAAATACTCTGATGCCTCAAAGCATTGGTATGAGCACAATATTTCAGTATCTCATAAATGTTCTCATTGTAAATATGGCCTCCTTTGTGGTGGTGGATGTTTAGCTAAGGCTGATTACAATATAGAAAGCGGTTTTGGTAAGTCATTTTGCAATGATTATCCGTCTGTTTTCGCTATAGCAGTAAATAAAGCTTATGATGTTCTTGTAACAAATAAGCAGTTTCTATAATTATTAACCAAATTAATTAAAAAATGAAAACGATTAAAGAAGATTTGTTGCCTATGAATGAGGCACTATGTGATGAACTTTATGTTCAACAATTGGAAGAAAGGCTTGAAACTGATCCTCTTATGGTTGGCGGTTTATTGGATTTACTTTCTACAAAGAGCTCTATTAACGCTGATTTGAGATGCTTTGATACTAGTTGTGCAGCCGAATTTCATTGTGGTTGGGTTTAATTATCACAGGTTGATAGGTCATTTTAATGATCTATCAACCTATAAAATTAGATATTCATGACAGATATTGAGAAGATACAATCAATGGAAATAATGGATTTTTCTACATCCAATATTTCACAACATTTTTTGCTTTATTATAATGGTTGTTATTTTGAAATAAACTTATTTGTAGCGGAATTAATAGTTATAATTAAACAGTCATCTTCTATATCTGATGCTATTTCCAAATATGTGTCATTAAAAAAGGGGCATTATACTGAAGAATACGTAAAAGAGATAATAGTAAGAGCAATATTCCCGATTTTAAATTCGTCTAAGAAACAAAGAAGTTTCATATTTAATATAAAATTATTTTCATCGGAATTTGTTGATGCTTTCTCGAAAAGATTATCTATCTGTTTTAACAAATGGATATTATTATCAGTTGTTACATTCTTTCTCTTATTAGAGATTCCTTTCTTATTTAATATCACTACTTTATTTAAAGAGGAACTCCAGTTTAGCCTATTAACTATTATCTCCGTTGTCGCATTCTTTCTTTTTTCGTCGTTGATACATGAATTAGGGCATGCTTCTGCATGTCGCTTTTATAACATAAAACATGGAGAAATTGGTTTTGGATTATATTTGAATTTTCCGGTTTTTTATACAGATGTTTCTCATATATGGAGATTAAATAGAAGACAACGATGTGTAGTAAACTTTGCAGGTGTATATTTCCAAATTATAATTCTGCTTCCTATATTGCTTTGTGAAATCTTGTTTCCAAACAATATATTGAGATATATTATATTAGGATTAAATCTAAATTTTCTGATAACATTAAATCCATTCTTTAAATTTGATGGTTATTGGTTTATGACGGACTTGCTAGGGATCTCTAATTTAAGAAAAAAGAGCAATCAGTTAATCAAATATTATTGGTATGTATTCATTGGTCGAAAACAAAGTGTAGAAATTCCATTCACTTTTTTGTTGAAGAAGCATGAAAAGGTTTTTTTTATAATCTATTCCTTGTTGATAAACTTATTTTTTATCTATTATTTTTTGTACATTATCCCTGTATTTATCTATAATTTATGTCGTGAATTCCCATCTAAATTGGTATTGCTTATACAAGATTTGTCTAACGGGATAACACCGGATTATTATCAGGTTTATTCTATGATTACACAATTATTTTTTTTAGGAATCACTATTTATTTCTTTTACAGGGTATTTATTTTTCCTTTGAAACAAAAAAGAAGTATGCCAAATGAATGAAAGTATAACAGGACGAAAATATTGTAATACGATTGTGATATCTATTGTCCTTTCTATTGTGCTGTTTCAGATAAGAGATCCATTTTTCTTTTCTGGCATTCTTTCCATGATTATACTTTCTTTCCAAATAGAAAAAGGAAAAAAAATACACCTAAACTATTTTGATTTGATATTGTTTCTCATTTGGATTTATGATGTTTTGTTAGCTTTCTATTCCATAAATGCTAGTTGTCGTTTTCAAAATTTAAAAATTTCAACAATATCTATTTCATTCTATTTTATAGTTAGATTTATTTGTTGTAACGAATTGAGGATTAAGAAATTATTAACGATATGTATAATTTTAATTGGACTTCAATTGGCTTTAAGTATAATTTCATTTATTTTGTTCGAAAATGCTGTCATAAAAGCTGGTTTTAGTCATTTGTACAATTTCCGTTTTCTGTTTAAGCCAATTGGGTTTGCAAATAATGAATGGGGAAGCTTACTTATATTGTATATGGGATTCATCCTTCTTTATAGAAAGATTATAGGTAATAGATTTGTATATTTCTTCTTACTATTATCAGTTCTATTTTGTATTATAACTACTTTTTCCCGCGGTACATACATTTCATTCTTAGTTATATTTATTCTTTTGGGGGGATATATTGTAATTAATAAAATGTTGCATAGGAGTGCTACTCTATATACATTAATATTAATGTTGTCAGTCACTGTAATATCTTTCACTTTTATAGATGATATAAAAGAAGTAGTTAAATTTAATAGAACAGTTTCTCAACAACGTAGTACAAATGCTCGGGTAGAATCTGTTTATACAATCTATAGTTTGTTAAAGAAATATCCGATATTAGGTGCTGGTAGTGGTAATTATACGCTTGTGATAAATCAATTCAGTACATCAGAAGATGATAATGTTGATTTTACTACCTATGCTCCTAATGCATTTGTTCAATTGGTTGGAGAAAAAGGATGTTTGGGAATCTTATTGTGGGTGTTGCTTCTATTCTTTTTCATTTATTTGGCTTTAAAAAAAGAGAATAAAAAAAGAGATATTATCATAATATTGATTACATTAATTGCATATTTAATTAAAGAAAATACGTTTTCGATATTTTGGAGAGATGTATCTGCTCAATTACTTGTTTATGTATTGTTTGCTTTAGCTGTAAATCAAATGAGCGTACCTGTATGTACCATTAAATTGCAAACCGTTTTATCAAAATTAGTTGAAATTTCTTTAGGCATAATGTGTATTATAATAGCAATATCTGCTATATCACATTATTTGGATGAACGATATAATTCATTAGCTTTGTATTATGCAGAGCATCAGGATTATACAAACTTAGTAAGAACAATTGAAAAAACAAGTAAAAAAGAACCGTATCTTATAAATAGAGGGTTGGCTTATTTTGCGTTGTATAAAAAAAATAAAGATATTGAATGTTTGAATAAATCCGAAAAATACATGCGAATTGCGGTTAAACAAAATGCATTCGATAATCAAGCCTATTATTATTTAGCTAAGATATTAGAGAGAAAGGGTGAAAATGCTGAATCTTTATCTATAATGAATGAGTTGGTTTACAAATTCCCAAATTGTTCAAGATATCAAATACATTTGTTTACTTTGCTGAAAAAATCAAATATAATAAAGTATGATCATTTGTTTAAAGCCATTGAGCATACTCCACAATTACTTCATAGTGAAATATGGAAACAATGTTTGGCAGATGACCCAAAATTAAAAAATAGGATATTAGATAGAATGAACAAATATATTGAATTAGAACAGGACAAAGATCCAATTCGGATAACTAAATATGGCAGTATTTATCTTGCATTAGGAGATACTGTTTCGGGGTGTAGATTGATTAAAAAAGGGCTTGAAATGCTACCTAATTTGTCACATGCTTGGGAAAATTTAGCTATAATTGAATCTAAAAGAGGTAATAATGATATTGCCGAAGTTTATAATAAGAAAGCTGCTCTTCTCATTGGTGGAGCATTTTTGAGCAATGATGAAAAAGAAGAATGGAGGAGTAGGAAACTAAATATTAATGATTATGATGAAAATCATGTTTACAAATTAAAATTTGCAATATGGTATTCAAGTCGATTATTAAATGTAAAAATATAAGCTATGAAGACATTTTTCAGTTGGTTCATTATCAATGTATTATCGATATTATCGGTATTAGCCCAAATTTCAGGTCGTATAATAGACGAAGGCGATCAACCTTTGTCATTTGTAAATGTGCAACTATTATCTTTGCCTGATTCCACATTTATTACCGGTGCTATTAGCGATAAAAACGGAGCGTTTCATCTATCAGTATCTGATTTCAAAGAAAAAATAGTCGTATTGACTTTTGTCGGTTACGAAACTAAACTAATAATGCCAACCTCGAACGACCTGAGTGTTATAAAAATGACACCAAGCTCGATAACGATAAATACGGTTGTCGTTACAGGCAGAAAGCCTATGTATCAACTAAAAGGAGACAGATTGATTGCAAGCATTGGTAATTCGTCTTTAAAATCTTTAGGAGATGCAAAAGATGTTCTGAAACAGATGCCGGGAATACGTTCTGAAAGAGATAAAATAGAAGTTTTCGGTAAAGGAGCACCACTAATATATATTAATGGTCGAATGGTTCGCGACGATTTAGAACTAAAGCAACTCAAATCTGAAGATATTGACAAAATTGAATTGATTACTAATCCCGGGGCTGAATATGATGCAACAGTAAGTTCTGTCATAAGAATAAAAACACGTTCTCTTCAAGGTGAAGGTTTGGGAGGTAGTATTAATACTGGAATAAAGAAAACGAAATTCTTTTCTTTTGAAGAAGGAGTAAAGCTCAATTATCGTCATAAAAATTTGGATCTATTTACGTCTGTAAACTACGAAAACACGAAAGAATTGGATAATGAGACAGAAGATGTGACAATCTTCTCCGACCCGATTTGGAAGCTTAATGCCAAACTGAAAAGTAACATGCATAATGAAAATATAGATTCTAAAGTAGGAGCAAATTATAGGTGCAATGGAAACAATTTCATAGGAGCCATTTATGAATATTCGCATTCGCCCAAATCTCCTGCAAGGAATATAGAGGCTACTTACAAGACATTCGCCACTGATATCTTAAATGATGAAGTAACTTCACGAGACTGGCAAAAAAATACGGGAAGTTTTCATCGCATTAATTCGTATTACAATGGATTAATTGCGAAAAAAATACATGTAGATTTTAATTTCGATTTTTTATATGGAACAAATGACAATAAAATGAGGAATAATGAGGAGAGTGAAAAAGAAAATAATCGCATAATCACTTCCCTGGGAAATACCAAAAATGTATTATATTCAGGCAAACTAATATTGGGCTATTCTATCGGCAAGGGGATGCTTCAGTTCGGGGGAGAATATACAAATATTAGAAGAAAAGACCTCTATCAAAATAATGAATCTATCATTGACGATGCGGTAATAAGAACGAATGAACAGAAACATGCTGAGTTTTTAGCTTTTAATATGCCTTTTAAAAAAGTTAGTTTTAATGTAGGAATAAGATATGAGCATGCTGATTTTAAATATTGGGAGGCAGGTATATATAAAGAGGATAAAAGTCGTATTTATGATCAATTATTCCCAAATGCTTCCGTCTCTTTTCCCGTGAAAGATACTCAGATGTCCATTGCTTATTCGAGTAAAACACAACGTCCTTCCTTTACTCAATTAGACGGTAGTGTACAATATTTAAATAGATTTATGTATAAGAGTGGCAATCCCTTGTTAAAGCCACAAATAATGCATGATGTTACTTGGCAAATGCTATATAAATTCACTCGTTTTTCTGTAGGATATGTTTATATTCAAGATTATATTGGGCGTACCCGTGAGATCTATAAGAGCGATGAAGCCATAACATTAGGGACTTATCAAAACTTCAAGAAGAATCAGCAAATAAATATTGCCATATCATTGAGTCCTAAAATTAAATTCTGGCATCCATCTTTTAATGTGTATTTTTCGCAACCTTTGTTTGAAGCCATGTATAAAGATCAAATGAAGAAAATGCAAAATCCCCGGTTTTTTTTATCCCTTTATAACCAACTAAATCTTTCTGATAATTTAATTTTGTCTGTAGATATGGACTACCAGAGTGCCGGCAGTCAAGATATCATACAATGGCAACCGTCGGGTGGCATTGATGTCGGTATAAGACACTCTTTCTTTTCGAAAAAAATGGATGTAAAATTAAAAGTGACAGACTTGTTCAATACTCGCAAATTAGCTTTTACCGGATATAGCCAGACGACATCTCAGAAAACTAGAATAAATTATTCTTCGCGTGGTGTTCTATTAACTGCGGTTTATTACTTTAATACAGTTCAAAGTAAATATAAAGGTGGAAATTCCGCGAATGAAGATATTCGTAGGTTAAAGTAACTCTGTTTATGCAAAAACGATTTTTGAAGTTGAAATACATTATACAATCAAACCAAATATGAATAAGATTATCATTCTTTTAATCGTTATTTTTGCCACAACAGCATGTACCAGCAAAATGAATAAACTGGAAGAAGCTCTGGAAAAAGCAAAAAACAACCGTTCTGAGCTACTCAAAGTTCTTGATTATTATCAAGGCGACTCTTTGAAACGGAAAGCTGCTGAATTTTTGATTGAGAACATGCCCGGTCGCATTGCTTATCATTACAAGTACATAGATAGTATCCAAGAATTAAAAAAAGAGTGGATAGTAAATGGATTCGTCAAAGATGAAGATCTTAAAAAAATGGAGCAAGAATGGCTAAAACCAGAAATACGAAAGGATATTGAATACATCACTGCCGACTTCTTGATAAGTAATATTGATGATGCGTTTCAGGCATGGCATGAGCGTCCGTGGGGTAAATATATATCTTTCAATGTGTTCTGTGAATATATTCTGCCTTACAAAGCAAATAATGAGCCTTTGGAAGAATGGAGAAAAGTATATAAACAACGATATTCCTTTTTATTGGATTCCGTATATACGGGTACTGATGTGATTGAGGCAACAAAAACAGTCTGCGAATATCTTAAAATGGAGGATTTTCACCATACACACATCTTTAATACTACAAGTGCCGGTCCTGGATTCGCACTAAACTACCGGATAGGAAAATGTGCTGATGAGCTTGATCTCACCATGTATGTAATGAGAGCTTTAGGAATACCTGTGAGCATCGATTACTATCCGTTTTCTCCCGAATCGCTCAATAACCACTCATGGTGCGTGGTGCGGGATACTACCCAAGAGAATGCTACATTTTACTATTCAGAATATGTTCCCAAGCGCGGAGTCAGGGAAGGAGAATTTCGTAAAATGTGCAAAATGTATCGGAGAACGTATGCTAAACAGCCGGATGGCACATACCAAAAAGATGTAAGTGACGAATATTTCAAAGACACCCTAACGATACAAGTTTCTGATGCCGAAAAAAATGCTGATTTATATTTGGGAGTGTTCAACCAGGATAAAGTTATCCCGTTGGCCAAGTCCACCGTCAATGGAAACAATGTGTCATTCGGCTATGTAGAAGATAATTGCATCTATATCATTTTGTCAAAAGTGGGAAAAAAATACATCCCTTTCACCGATCCATTTATATTTGATGGGAAACAGATCAATTATTTTTCAACAGATAATAAAGGAAGCAAATCGGAAGATATTAAGATTTACCGAAAGTTCCCGTTTTTTGCATGGAATAAGGATAGGATGTACAGAATTGTAGATTCTAAGTTTGAGGGAAGTAATACTATTGATTTCAGCCATCCTGAAATGCTATACCATATATGTGATACGCCTAAAGTTTGCTATAATGAATTGATGGTGCAGAATAAACAAAAATACCGCTATGTGCGATACAAAGTCAGGGAGGATTCTTTTCTCGAATTAGCAGAGTTGCACTTCTATCAAGACAACGAGGAAATAAAAGCTGAAAACATCGTTGCATGCGAACCATATTATGCCAATGCCGACGAATTTAAACTGGCAAATTGCTTTGATTATGACCCACTCACCTACTTCCTATCCAAGAAAGAAGGACAGGAACTTATCTTCGACTTTGGCACTGAAGTATTGATTAACAAGATTCTATGCATACCACGCAACGACGACAATTTTATCCGCCCGGGAGACACCTACGAACTTTTTTATTGGGGAAAAGACAAAAAGTGGATTTCTTTAGGTAAACAGAAAGCTACAGGAGTGATGCTACAATACCGTAATGTACCCAAAGATGCACTACTGTTCCTGCATGATGAAACGCGAGGAAGAGAGGAAGAAGTGTTTTTTCTAAAAAATGGAGAACAATTTTTTGTTAATAGTTTGCCAATAGACTAACCTTCAACATCACATAAATCAAATAGCGATACCGGTATTCAAACCATCTTCTATAAAATAGCATCCTATTTTTACACTTTTATGCAAAAAAACAGGATATTATGCATATTTTCTCCAAAATAATGCATACTTTTGCAGCGTTATTAGAATAATTATGCAATGAAGAAGAAAGCAAATCGGTTAGACGCCATCAAAATGATTATCTCAAGCAAGGAGGTCGGTTCGCAGGAAGAACTGCTGCAAGAGCTGAACCGCGAAGGCTTCGAACTGACACAGGCCACCCTCTCCCGCGACTTGAAACAACTGAAAGTAGCCAAGGCTGCCAGTATGAACGGAAAGTACGTATATGTACTGCCGAACAACATTATGTATAAACGTTCTACCGACCAGAGTGCCGGTGAAATGTTACGCAACAACGGATTTATCTCTTTGCAGTTTTCCGGTAACATTGCCGTTATCCGCACCCGTCCCGGTTATGCCAGCAGCATGGCTTATGACATCGACAACAATGAATTCAGTGAAATTCTGGGAACCATTGCCGGTGATGACACGATCATGCTGGTATTGCGTGAAGGAGTTGCAACCAGCAAGATACGCCAGCTTTTGTCACTCATCATTCCCAATATCGAATAATTATACCTATTATTATATCATAAAGAAATGGACACTCAACAAATAGATGTTATGGTAGCCGACGCCTCACATGAGGTTTACGTTGACACTATTTTGGAAACTATCAGAAATGCTGCCGCCGTACGAGGAACAGGAATTGCAGAACGCACACACGAATACGTAGCGACAAAGATGAAAGAAGGTAAGGCGATTATTGCTCTTTGCGGTGACACTTTCGCCGGATTCACCTATATCGAATCATGGGGAAACAAGCAGTACGTAGCTACTTCCGGTCTGATCGTTCATCCCGATTTTCGTGGATTAGGGTTGGCAAAACGTATCAAACAGGCTTCTTTCCAACTCGCACGTCTCCGATGGCCGAAAGCAAAAATATTCAGTCTGACCTCCGGAGCAGCAGTCATGAAGATGAACACCGAACTGGGTTACGTACCTGTCACTTTCAATGAACTGACAGACGATGAAGCTTTCTGGAAAGGATGCGAAGGATGTATCAACCATGACATTCTGGTAGCGAAGAACCGTAAGTTCTGCATCTGCACAGCCATGCTGTACGATCCGACAGACCCGCGGAACATAAAAAAAGAACAAGAAAGAAATAACATTTAAAAGATACAGCACTATGGAAGAAAAGAAGAAAAAAGTAGTGGTGGCATTCAGCGGCGGACTGGACACATCGTTCACCGTCATGTACCTCGCCAAAGAAAAAGGTTACGAAGTATATGCAGCTTGTGCCAATACGGGTGGTTTCAGTGAAGAACAACTGAAGACAAACGAAGAAAATGCTTATAAACTGGGAGCAGTGAAATACGTAACACTGGACGTTACCCAAGAATACTACGAAAAGAGTCTGAAATACATGGTTTTCGGAAATGTGCTGCGCAACGGTACTTATCCTATTTCAGTCAGTTCCGAACGTATCTTCCAGGCATTGGCTATCGCACGCTATGCCAACGAGATTGGTGCAGACGCCATCGCACACGGTTCTACCGGAGCCGGTAACGACCAGATCCGTTTCGATATGACTTTCCTCGTACTGGCTCCCAATGTGGAAATCATCACATTGACCCGTGACATGGCATTGAGCCGTCAGGAAGAAATTGATTATCTGAACAAGCATGGTTTCAGCGCAGACTTTACTAAGCTGAAATACTCTTATAACGTTGGTTTGTGGGGTACTTCTATCTGTGGCGGCGAAATTCTCGACTCCGCGCAAGGACTCCCGGAAACAGCCTACCTCAAACATGTTGAAAAAGAAGGTAGCGAACAGCTCCGCCTGACTTTTGAAAAAGGGGAACTGAAAGCTGTCAACGACGAGAAGTTTGACGACCCGATCAAAGCTATCCAGAAAGTGGAAGAGATTGGTGCAGCATACGGTATCGGCCGTGATATGCACGTAGGCGATACAATTATCGGTATCAAAGGCCGTGTAGGATTCGAAGCAGCTGCCCCGATGTTGATTATCGGCGCTCACCGTTTCCTTGAAAAGTATACATTGAGCAAATGGCAACAATACTGGAAAGACCAAGTAGCTAACTGGTACGGTATGTTCCTCCACGAAAGTCAATATCTGGAACCGGTCATGCGTGACATCGAAGCCATGTTGCAGGAAAGCCAGCGCAATGTGAACGGTACAGCGATCCTCGAACTTCGCCCGCTTTCTTTCTCTACCGTAGGTGTAGAATCGGAAGATGATCTGGTGAAGACTAAATTCGGAGAATACGGTGAAATGCAGAAAGGCTGGACAGCCGAAGATGCAAAAGGCTTTATCAAAGTGACCTCCACTCCGCTCCGCGTTTACTATAATAACCACAAAGACGAAGAGATATGATTAAAGCAGGAATCATTGGTGGCGCAGGATATACAGCAGGCGAATTAATCCGTCTGCTGCTCAACCATCCGGAAACTGAAATCGTATTTATCAACAGCAGCAGTAATGCCGGAAACAAAATTACCGACGTACACGAAGGCTTGTATGGAGAAACAGATTTAAGATTCACCGACCAGTTACCTTTGGACGAAATCGACGTCCTTTTCTTCTGTACCGCCCACGGCGACACAAAGAAATTCATGGAAAGCCATAACATACCGGAAGACCTGAAGATTATCGACCTCTCCATGGACTACCGTATCAAAAGCGATGACCATGACTTTATCTACGGTCTGCCGGAACTGAACCGCCGGGCCACTTGCACGGCGAAGCACGTAGCCAATCCCGGTTGTTTTGCAACCTGCATACAACTTGGTTTGCTTCCGCTCGCCAAGAACCTGATGCTGACGGATGATGTGATGGTAAATGCCATTACAGGAAGTACGGGCGCCGGAGTGAAACCGGGTGCTACCAGTCATTTCAGTTGGAGAAACAACAATATGAGTGTGTACAAAGCATTCGAACACCAACACGTTCCGGAAATCAAGCAATCGCTGAAGCAACTGCAAAACAGCTTCGATGCAGATATTGACTTCATTCCATACCGTGGAGACTTCCCTCGTGGTATCTTTGCAACGCTGGTAGTCAAGACCAAAGTAGCACAGGAAGAAATCGTTCGTATGTATGAGGAATATTATGCCAAAGACTCCTTCGTACACATCGTAGATAAGAATATTGACTTAAAACAAGTCGTTAATACTAATAAATGCCTGATACATCTGGAAAAGCATGGCGACAAGCTATTGATTATCTCTTGTATCGACAACTTGCTGAAAGGCGCCAGCGGACAAGCCGTTCATAACATGAACCTGATGTTCAACCTGGAAGAAACCATAGGACTACGTTTGAAGCCTTCAGCTTTCTAAAAAACAGAAGAATTATGAATTTATTCGATGTATATCCTTTATACAATATCAACATTGTCAAAGGTGATGGCTGCAAGGTATGGGATGAGAACGGAACAGAATATCTGGATCTCTACGGAGGTCACGCCGTTATCTCCATCGGACACGCGCATCCCCACTATGTAGCGATGATCAGCAATCAAGTATCAAAACTTGGTTTCTACTCGAACTCCGTCATCAATAAGCTTCAACAAGAGGTAGCCGAACGACTGGGAAAGATTTCCGGTTACGAAGACTACAGCCTGTTTCTGATTAACAGTGGTGCCGAAGCAAACGAAAATGCCATGAAGCTGGCATCTTTCCACAACGGACGTACCAAAATCGTATCTTTCAGCAAAGCGTTTCACGGACGTACGTCTCTTGCAGTAGAAGCAACTCACAATCCTTCCATTATCGCTCCTATCAACAATAACGGTCATGTCACCTACCTTCCGCTCAACGACATTGACGCGATGAAGCAGGAATTGTCTAAAGGAGACACCTGTGCTGTTATCATTGAAGGAATTCAAGGTGTAGGCGGTATCAAAATACCGACCACCGAATTTATGCAGGAACTCCGCAAAACTTGTAGCGAGACGGGAACCATCCTGATTCTGGATGAGATTCAGAGCGGATACGGACGTAGCGGCAAATTCTTCGCTCATCAATATAACGATATCAAACCGGACATCATCACTGTAGCCAAAGGAATCGGTAACGGCTTCCCGATGGCAGGTGTCCTAATCAGCCCGATGTTCAAACCGGTATACGGTCAGTTGGGAACTACCTTCGGTGGAAACCATCTGGCATGTGCGGCAGCTCTCGCCGTGATGGATGTCATTGAACAGGAAAATCTGGTAGAGAATGCAAAAGCTGTAGGTGACTATTTACTGGAAGAACTAAAGAAATTCCCGCAAATTAAGGAAGTGCGCGGACGCGGACTCATGATCGGACTTGAATTTGAAGAACCAATCAAGGAACTGCGCAGCCGACTCATTTACGACGAGCACGTATTCACCGGAGCAAGCGGCACGAATGTACTTCGCCTGTTGCCCCCTCTTTGTCTTAGCATGGAGGAAGCAAAAGAATTCCTTGCCCGGTTCAAGAAAGTACTCTAACCGCTCATTTGATTAATAAACAGCCAACGATAAAAGCAGCCTCTATTAGAAATTTAGTTCTTATTCTGGCTGCTTTTTGTTTTTTCGTAATTAACCGTTACCTTTGTCTGTAACAACTCATTAAAAACAAGCGTATATGAAAATAGCCATTATCGGTGCAGGAAACATGGGCGGTTCAATAGCCCGTGGCCTGGCAAAAGGAAGTCTGATAGACGATTCGGATATCATTGTATCCAATCCCAGTGCCGGAAAACTAGAGAAACTGAAGAATGAATTTCCGGGTATCTCTATCACGAACAATAATGCGGAAGCTGCCGCAGGAGCAGATATTGTCATCCTCGCCGTCAAACCGTGGTTTATGGAACCTGTGATGCGCGAATTGAAACTGAAAAGCAAACAGATACTAATTTCTGTAGCCGCCGGCATCAGCTTTGAAGAATTGGCTCATTGTGTCGTTGCACCGGAAATGCCGATGTTCCGTCTGATTCCGAATACCGCTATCAGCGAACTGGAAAGCATGACGCTTGTCGCTGCCCGCAACACGAATGATGAACAAGACAAATTCGTCCTCCGGCTATTCAGCGAGATGGGAACAGTGATGCTGATTCCCGAAGATAAAATAGCGGCAGCCACTGCATTGGCATCCTGCGGTATCGCTTACGTTCTGAAATACATTCAGGCAGCCATGCAAGCCGGAATTGAAATGGGACTCCGTCCTAAAGATGCCATGCAGATGATAGCCCAATCCTTAAAAGGAGCGGCCGCACTGATTCAGAACAATGACACCCACCCCAGCGTAGAAATCGACAAGGTGACTACTCCGGGCGGAATCACCATCAAGGGAATCAACGAACTGGAGCATAACGGCTTCACTTCCGCTATCATCCGAGCGATGAAAGCGTCGAAATAACAATAAGACTGTCAGTAAGTTCAGGCACGGATTACACGGATTACACGGATTACGCTGTTGCTTTATACAATTATAATACTAAAAACCGTGAAATCCGTGTAATCCGTGCCTGAATAAAATGAAATCATTTCGCAAAATTACTATAACTAATCACTTATAACTTCAACAATATGAATGACCAAATTAAACAGATAGCAGAACGCCTTCGCGGACTACGTGATGTACTCGAATTGACTTCTGAAGACATTGCCCGCGACAGCGACATTTCTGCTGAGGAATACCGGCTTGCGGAAACTGGAGAGTACGATATCTCCGTCAGTATGTTACAAAAAATAGCCCGTACGTACAATGTAGCTCTCGACGCCCTGATGTTTGGCGAAGAGCCTAAAATGAGCAGCTACTTTGTGACCCGTGCCGGCAAAGGTGTCAGCATCGAACGTACCAAAGCTTATAAATACCAATCGCTGGCTTCAGGATTCATGAACCGTACCGCCGACCCGTTCATCGTTACCGTTGAACCGAAAGCAATTGACGAGCCGATCCATTATAACAAACATAACGGACAGGAATTCAACCTTGTCATCGAAGGACGTATGCTTATCAACATCGAAGGCAAAGAAATCATCCTCAACCAAGGCGACAGCATTTATTTTAACTCTAAACTTCCACATGGCATGAAAGCGCTCGATGGCAAAACGGTACGTTTTCTGGCAGTAATTATGTAATAACATCATGGTAGAAAGATTTTTATCACAGACCTCTTTCAGTTCACAAGAGGACTTTATCAAAAACTTAAAAATAAACGTTCCGGAGAATTTCAACTTCGGCTACGACGTAGTAGATGCCTGGGCTGCCGAACAACCCGACAAGAACGCTTTGCTTTGGACAAATGACAAAGGCGAAAGCCGCCAGTTCTCATTTGCCGATATGAAACGCTATACAGACATGACCGCTTCTTACTTCCAGAGTCTGGGTATCGGCCGTGGCGACATGGTGATGCTGATTCTGAAACGGCGTTATGAGTTCTGGTATAGCACCATCGCCCTCCACAAACTGGGAGCAACCGTCATTCCGGCTACCCACCTGCTGACTAAAAAGGATATTATCTACCGCTGCAATGCTGCCGATATCAAAATGATTGTAGCTGCCGGTGAAGGAATCATCCTGCAACATATCATAGATGCTCTTCCCGAATGTCCTACTGTAGAAAAGTTAATCAGTGTCGGTCCGGATATTCCGGAAGGTTTCGAGGACTTCCATCAGGGTATCGAACATGCCGCCCCGTTTGTACGTCCCCGCCATGCGAACACTAACGACGACATCTCACTGATGTATTTTACTTCCGGCACTACCGGTGAGCCTAAGATGGTGGCACACGACTTCACTTATCCGCTAGGACATATCGTTACCGGTAGCTTCTGGCATAATCTGGATGAGAACAGCCTTCACCTCACCATTGCCGATACCGGCTGGGGGAAAGCGGTATGGGGCAAACTTTACGGACAATGGATTGCCGGAGCCAATATCTTCGTCTACGACCACGAGAAGTTTACCCCGGCAGCTATTCTTGAAAAAATCCAGGAATATCATGTCACTTCCCTTTGTGCACCTCCTACCATCTTCCGTTTCCTGATTCACGAAGACCTGACGAAGTTCGATTTATCTTCACTCAAATACTGCACCATTGCCGGAGAAGCATTGAACCCTGCCGTATTTGAAACGTTCAAGAAATTGACTGGTATCAAACTGATGGAAGGTTTCGGACAAACGGAAACAACCCTTACCATCGCTACCATGCCGTGGATGGAACCGAAACCGGGAAGCATGGGACTGCCGAATCCTCAATATGATGTTGATTTGATCGACCATGAAGGTCGCTCTGTTGAAGCCGGTGAGCAGGGACAAATTGTAATCCGCACCAGCAAAGGCAAACCTCTCGGACTTTTCAAAGAATACTACCGGGATGCGGAACGCACTCACGAAGCTTGGCACGACGGCATTTATTATACCGGTGATGTTGCCTGGAAAGACGAAGACGGTTACCTGTGGTTTGTCGGTCGCGCAGATGACGTAATCAAGAGCTCCGGTTACCGCATCGGCCCATTCGAAGTGGAAAGTGCATTGATGACTCATCCGGCTGTTGTGGAATGTGCCATCACCGGAGTACCCGATGAGATTCGCGGTCAGGTAGTAAAAGCCACAATTGTTCTATCTAAAGATTATAAAGCACGTGCCGGCGAAGAACTGATTAAGGAGTTACAGAATCATGTGAAGAAAGTGACTGCTCCTTATAAATATCCGCGTGTGATTGAGTTCGTGGAAGAACTTCCGAAGACGATCAGCGGCAAGATTCGCCGGGTAGAGATTCGCGAGAATGACAACAAGTAAGTAGAAAATAGTTTCTAATCAATAAGAAAGCGATATTATATGAACTGTAATATCGCTTTCTCAGTTTAAAGAGAATAATCCCTCATCCGCCTATTTTTTCATCAAGCGTTCGATATATTGTATCTGGAAACGATAAAAATCACGGCTTTCCTGATTGCCTACGGAACTATTCGCCTTATAGAGCTGAAGTATTTTCTGCAATTGCCCGAAAGAGGAAGATTGCAACAACTTCTGATTCAAAGGAGGAATGACAGGCATACGCATGGTGGCTGACTGTTCCTCGGATGCGGCGGAACAGCAGCAGCGCCATTTCTCCGAATAGAATGAATCGGCCAATCCGATTCGAAGTCCCCCCATGGGTGGTTGTATAAATCCCGCATTGGTAGCCAGTGCTTCGATGGCTGCCGCCTGCATTTTCATCTCAGTATAATTGAGTGCCTGTCCGGCAATGGTAGATTGGAATATAGTACGATAGACGTCATCCAAATAAGACGTGAGTGTATAGTTGTTCTTTGCGTCTACTACGCCTCCTTCATAAATACGTTGCAACCGACGGGCATCGTAAAGTGTTGCCGCACCTCCTTGAATCAGACCGTCGGCACCATTCAAGTCAAATCCGAAGCGGATTATTTTCTCCGGTATAATCAGCCAATTGTTTGCTTCCCGCAGTTGGCTGACAACCCATTTCATGGATGCGGACTGTTGACTTTTGGGTACGAATACACGTACGCCGTCTTTTTCTCCTACACGATTGTAAGTATATACAACTCCTCCCACATACCCCAGTGTATGTCCCAAATAATTAGAATACTGTCCGACAATGCTAGCAAAGTAATCTTTTAAATCCTGATAAGTATCTCCCTTCACGCCCATCCAGTCTTCCAAGTTCTTATAGACGATTTTCAGATTGCTGATACCATAATCACCCGCCTTTATCGGGTCATTGCCTAAGTCTTCCGTTTGGGCGGTCGGGTCTTCAATAATCCCCATTTGCTGTAATCCGAATTGGTACATCGGGTCACCGGCTTTCTCTTCAATCCATTTGGCTAGAACCTTAGATTGCTCTTTGGGAGTCTTATTGCCCGGAATAAGGCGATATCCCCAATTGATGGCATATATGTCATACACTCCTAAAATAGGAGGCGTCAGTCTCACGCCTTTCTCAAAGTCGCCGGGTTGGGCAACGTAGTTGTTGCGGGCATAGTCCATGATGCTGGGAGTCGTACCGTATTTCTGTGTGAAAGCCGGATCGCGCAATTTCTCCACGGGGTAGGAATGGCTAGCTCCCATGTTGTGGAGCAAACCTAACGTATGTCCTATTTCATGAGAGATGACATAACGCAGTGATTCGCACATTACATCGTCAGGAAACACATTGGCACGTACCCGTTTATCTACGGCACCGGTTTGTACAAACCGCCAGTTGTGTACAAGTTGGATGACATTGTGATACCAAATGACATCGGCTGTAAGGATCTCTCCCGAACGGGGGTCTACGTAACTGGGGCCCATCGCGTTCGGTATCGCGTATGTGGCATATTTCACACAACTATAGCGCATATCATCCGGATCGAAGTTAGGGTCGTTCGGATACATCTTGGCTTGGACGGCATTTTTAAATCCGGCAGCTTCAAAGGCAGTGTTCCAGTCTAAGATACCTTGTATGATTGTTTCACGCCATTTTTGAGGGAATGCTGTATCTACATAAAATACGATGGGTTTTATGGGCTCTACCAGCTCTCCACGGAAATAGGCTTCCCTGTCTTTAGGTTCCAGCCTCCAGCGATGGATAAAATTATAGGTGGTTACTTTATCTTCCTGGGTGTCGAATAGGTTACGGAATGAATGGAAATATCCCACACGATTGTCCTGAAAGCGCTGTTCCATCAGCGTATCCGGCAATTGGAGTATCGAGCGGTTGAGCATCAGCGTGATGCACTGGCCGTTTTGATTGTTGCGGAGATTCATTTGTGTGCGTACTTCCATATTGGACGGAAACAGTTTGACTCCTTTGATAATGGAAGCGTCCGGTGCAAAGGAGTAGGACTTGCGTATACCGTCGTGTATGGGAGAGATGATGCGTTGGTCGGTGGTGAAGAAATCGGTAACATCAATCGTCAAGTTCCCTTGATATTTGCTTTTCACTTTGAAGGCAGCTACCACGGGATTGGTAAAGTTCTTATGGAACGATGGAAGTACAGGGTCCCCTTCCGGTACAGCGAATACAAGTTGGCGCTGATGTATGTACACATTGATGCTGTCAGTAGAGAAATAAAAGCAAAGTGGTTCACACTGCATTTGTCCCGCCACTCCTACCCCAGTATTACTGGTCTCCGCCAATCGGGTAGCCAACAGATAATCATGCTTAAAGGCTTCGGAACCGAGTTCCAGCAGAAGCTTTCCCTCTTTGGTATAAGCGCAGAGCATGCCTTCCTGCCTTTTCATGCCCTCTATCAGTTTGTCATATTCCGTTTTTTTAGGGTCGGCGGGAGGCGTTACGGCTTCTGTTTTACCTTTTTTCTTTTTGGTCGTTTTCTTGTCAGACTTAGGTCCGGCAAATACAAGCATGGGGATGCAAAATGCCGCCAATGACACTAGTAGTAATTTTCTCATACGATATACTTTCTTTTAAGTTTGAATATTATTTCTTTGGATTGAAGCTTGCCAGTAGTTGTTCATAGTATGCTATGTATCGGTAGTTTTCCGCTGTCGTATTTTTGCGAATCTCGGAAAGGCGTTTCTTCACCCAGCCCGTTATCATTTTTCGGGTGGCGGAGGTGATTGTTCCGTTTCCTATGCGTGAAGCCCAGTTATAAAGAATCCCATCCGAGACGTCTTGTTTGCGGATTGCTTCGTTGCAAATTTGCGCATATTTGTTCCAGTCTCTTTGGTATTCCGCCACCAGCAGATGGTTGCGCAACATTATTTCGTCTCCTTTGAAGAGTGGGAAGCGGGTCATCTCTTCGAAATAGCGGTTTAACCCTTCTTCATCAATCTTATATACAGAGCCTTCCTGTTTGAAGAAGTCGCTTGCATGTGCCGACCACACTTGATACAACTTATCGTCTAACTGTTGCGGATCATACTGGGCTTTAAATTCGTCCTGATGTTCCTGCACGTAGCGGAAAAGAGGATGAAACGGTTCGCGGATATAGCGGAAGAAAAGGTCGTAAAGACCTTTGCTCTCCAACAATTCCTTCTCTTTCCCTTCCAGCAGCTCCAATGCAAGTTGCATAGCCTCTTTACGTTTCATGTGTTCATCGAGAGTCACAATATACTGCACCATAAATTCTTCACTGCGTTCCCCTCCCTCATACTTCGTTTGCAGGACTTCCAGCGTTTTGCCGGATAGGGTGCGTTCCGTACGTTCTATAAATTCGTCGGCTGTACAACCGCCCACGGCGGAATTCATCAACGTCCCCTCTTTGGTCAGATAGAGAAAAGTAGGAAAGGCTTTTACGCTGAACTTTTTGGCAAGTTCCGGCCCCTCTCCTTTTTCCATGTCTATCTTGGCGCATACGAAGCGCCCGTTCAGATAGTCTCCCAACTTCTTCTGGGTGAAAACCTGGCTTACCATCATTTTACATGGTCCGCACCAAGCGGTGTAGCAATCTACCAGAATCGGTTTGTTGGCAGCCTGCGCTTGCGTCAGCAGGGATTGCCATGCGGGATTGTCGAGGAAAGAAACCCCTTCTCCTTGCTGGGCGTACGTGATGGTAGTCCAGCAAGCAAGTAATGTTACTATGATATGCTTTAACAGTCGGTTCATAATTCTTTTGATAAATCAATATTAGTAGGGATATCCCATGAATGGACCGGAATCATTTCCCGGATATTTTGGTGCAAGATATACGGCGCGTTTCAGTTTACCGGTTCCGCTAATCGTTTTTACCGGTTCCCCATCGGGAGAACCACCTAACATATTATATAAATATAATTGATAGCTATCCCCCGTTTGAGTTCCTATTGCAAGGTATCTGAAACTGTCTCCATACCTGTCTTGATTGAATTGTTCCCAATAGATTGTTTCTGCATATACAATTTCTTCACCTGCAGGAATGCCTTCCGGCTTTAATTCCCATTCAGCCTCTTTCTCTATCTCTTCTATCGATTTCTTAGGATCTTGTTGATAATTTAACGAATAGGCATAAAGTTTTCCACCATCTACACAGTAGGCTATAGATGCCCAACGAGCATTGTAAGAACGATAAGTCGCTTTGGCGAAATGCATATCGGGATTCACGGTGAGCATGGTATCCGGAGTGCAATTACTCCAATTGGCTGTCATGCGGTAGAAAATCTTATCGCCGGTAGATGTTTCATTAAACAAGAAAAAGAGTTTGGTATCATAGTTAATGTAAGTCTGTCCGGCAGAAACACATTCATAATTGGTCAGGTTTTCTACTGCAACTTCTTGATATGCATTCTTTTTTGGACTAGGAGTCTTTATACCTCCATTCATGTCTATACGATAAATCGTATGGTTCTTTTCATTCCAGAAGACAGTTTCGTATGTTCCGGTTTTTACCACAAAGGGACTGGCGCCCGCCGGTTCTTCCGGATGACTGAATTTACCAATAGGCATGGGTTTTGCAGTGGCGTCGCCGCAAGCGGTAATGTATGCTCCCCTGCTGGAAAGATAGAGATTTTTAAAAGTGGTGTTCACACTTGTATAAGGAACCTCGTCTATTCCATCCGATGCATAAAACATGGTTTTCTCATCATGTACTACCGCTAAATCCGGTGCACGCAGAAAGCGTACTTTTCTGTCATCAGTAATGACACACAATGAATGGTCGTAAGACGCTTTGTTAGTCTCCGGATCAATGTACGCATGATTATATACGACCGACAAGCTTTTAGGCTTTCCGCTTACCGGTGCTTGGTGCAGTCGAGTAAAGACATTGTCTATCTTTTCATTCGAAGGGGACAGGAAATCCAATTCCGTGTTTCCGTTCACTTCTTTCAGTATATAGAATCCCTCTGTATAACGGGTAGATACATTCAGTGATGTACGTTGGTAGGCCACACAGCCATTGCTTAGGGATTTAACCCGAAGCACAATGGTGTAGTCGCCTACCCCCAAATTGACAGGATAGGACAGATTCTCATCTTCACTGATAAGGACTTCTTCGTAATGGTTTCCATCATTATCTGTAGATGCATTTTCTTTCGATTTTTCATATAAGAACCAATGGTATTCCAAGTCTTTTTTGGGATAGTCACTTTTGATAACGGGATTGATCTGTAGTACTTCACCATTATCGGACATGGCTGAATATTTCTCTTTTATCCCGCTGATGGAAATGTTTCCCACTTCAACGGAAGCCTCCTCGCTATTGTCGCTATAGCAGGCAGAGAGTATCGCCATCATTATAATCATGTATGTTATAAAGTAATGCCTTTTCATATCTTTACTATTTTGATTCATTTCATTTTTTCTATAGTGATATCAGGGGAATGGAGACTTCCGTCCCGTCTGCCTCTTTCAGTTTTCCTAGTCCTTGCGCTTCACGTTCCGCATTCAGTTTGTCAAGAGCCTCGCGTAAAACACTTTCCAAATAAGCAATATAATATTTATCACAAACAGCGGCATCTTCAATAGACAGTTCGTTGGCAAGGAAGTCATCATCCCACTTATCTCCTGTCGTGTCTATCAAAAATTGATGTTTTGCTACTCCGTATTCGCCGAAATAATAGGTTGATAAAGTTTTCCATCCGGAAGGTTTAGCCAAAAAGTCCGCAATATAAATGCTCATGAAGCTCTTGTTGGTGTATCCGGCAGAAAACTCATCTGTGGTTTTGATGGTAAATACAAGCATGAAGCCTTGTGATTTTAGAGAAGCATCCCGTTTAAGTACTATTGGAATAGTAGTACCGGCAGAGTTTGCAGGAATATAATAATATTTCTTTAGCAATTCAGGGTCATCGAAAGCTACGTAATGTTTACCCGGTACAGCGTTATCTGACACTCCATAAGTTACTTGCTCTAACTGGAAAGGACGGTCATAGGGGGTGACAAAACCCATAGTATGTACTTTATACCACAGAGTATCTGTTGTGGTAGTGGCTTTCTCGTAGACAAACGAGTATCGCTTCAGTGTGTCCGCCGGATTGGAATAATCAAAGATCAGACGGTTATTCGGATCACTGTATACAGGTAGTTCTTTCTCGCATCCACTCATTAGCATGGCAAATATACCCCCTAAAAGCAATGATAGGAATGCATGATTATAATGTTTCATAAATTCTGTTTTTTATTGAATTGCATTTGGATTGTATTCTGTTTCCGGTAATGGTAAGACGTACAGTCCTTCATTCATGGTTTCACCAAAAAGAAAAGTCATAGACGTTGAGTTACGACGCTTGTACTGATAGAACATAACACCTTCCGCATAAAATTCACGCTGATACTCTGCCAACATGAAATTCGCCACAGCATCCAAAGAAGTAAAACTGTCCTCCGCAGAGATAGATATGTCATGAGAAGCCATATATTCTTTATATAACGCATTGGCTTCCTCCAGACTAGTGGTAGTTTCCATAGCAATCAAGTACAGTTCGGAAATACGAAGCAAAGGGATAATTTGTCCTTTCACCATATCATTATCGCTGCTGTATTTGCTATAATACTTCTTAAGTGTTGGAAACTTTTGTCCATTGGAACTTGACTCCGTATTCAATTCCCATTGGTAAATGTATCTGTTGTGTGACGTGATAGAAAAGCCTGTGAAGAGCCTTTGCAAATTCCATGTGCCGTTCAGACAAAGTTGTTCCGATGGATTTATCTTACGGTCTGCGTCACCGCCTAGTACAGTAGGAGAATAGTCCCGTAAATTGTACTTGTGTATAGCAAGCAGACATTCTGACGGGCAGGCATAAAGACCTTTGAGGAGATCTTCTCTTCCGCTTAATTTCATTAGAGACTTGCCATCCGCTCCTTTTGCGTTGATAATTTCCATTGCGTTATCATGTGCTTTTGTCACATCTCCGATATATAAATAGAGACGCGCTTTTAAGGCTTTCACTCCCCAGTAGTTGAAGTGTAATTGGCGATAAGCCAGATAATCATCGTTCAAATTAATGTTTGAAGGAGTATTCAGTTGGTCGAATGTGTATTTAAAGATCAGATCATAGTCTTTTAGTAGAGAACAAGCTTTGTCCAGATCTTCATCCAACTTCTTCACGTAATCCTCAAAAGAATAATACACCGGCATAATCTTTATATCAGCACTTTCTGAATAAGGGAGCGACACTGTGAGCGTCGCATTTTGCGGAAGCTGCCCGAAGAGACGCAGTATATCCAATTGGCAAAACGCGCGTATGCCATACGCTTCTCCTTCTATCATGGCACGACTCGCCGGATCCGCAATGTTGTTGCCATATTGCTCGCAAGCTCCGATAATCATATTCGCCTGGGTAATCACATTGAATAATTGACTGTATATCGTTTTAATGGCATTCTTTGCATCATCCTGGGTATAATTGTGATGTAAAAAATAGTAGTCAGCTTTACGATAGTAGTCACTGGTCAGATTCCATTGTGCGGCAAGACTTTCAACATTGCTCATTGTCAATCTCTCACCATAAGCGTTACAGTCGGCTAATGCCATATAGCAGCCGTTCAAAGCATCTTTGAAACCCTGGTACGAAGAGAATAGGTCTTTTCCATACACCTCGTCCTCTGGTTTGATGTCCAGCCAATCGCGGCAAGATGTACACATGAAAGTAATGCCGGACAGTATGATTATCAGTTTCTTATTTATTTTCATATCTTTTCTTATTTAATTTGAACTAAAAAGCAAAGGAAAGAGTACCTCTGATGCCTCTGGCATAAGGATAACCAGTTCCACGCTCACGTTTGACGGATGAGATATAAAGTAAGTCGGACATATTGATTCCGAATATCAAATAACTAAATCTGGTAGCTTTCTGAAAGGCGGCAGAGTCCCAACGATATTGTATATCAAGTGATTGCAATTCAAAAACATTGTCGTCCATCACATAACGAGACGTGGCACGAGTGGCTTGGTTTGAGAATCCCTTGAAGAAGGTCAAATCACCTTCTTTGATCCATCTTTGACTTAATACGCGTGAGTCTACATTTTGTGAAGCAATGGTGTAGGTACTCACTTCCACTTTATCGAGTAATGTTTGATTATAGACTTTTCCACCCCAATGATAAGCAAATGAGAGATTAACGCTCAACCCTTTCCAACTGACCATCGTCCCGGCTATGCCCCGATAGAGTGGTTCACCGGAACCAAGATACACTTTATCCGACGGATTCCATGTGCTAGTGATCTTCCCATTTTTATCCAAAAAGATTTCTTTACCCGAGCTGGGATCAATGCCCAATGATCGCACGGCATAGATACCGTTTTGCGGGCGTCCTTCATAGAAAAGACTGCTTACATCTACATTTTGTTTCAAGTATTCTTCATTTTGAGCTTTGATAGCTTCGGATACCTTGACAATACGGTTCTTGTTGTATACCAATTGGGCGCGTCCTGACCATGAAAAGTGATGCGCAGGATTACGGAGTATGATACCGTTCAATCCTATTTCGAACCCGTTATTTTTCACCTCCCCCACATTGGCGGCATACGAAGAAAAGCCCATTGAAAGAGGAATATTCATAGAAGACAGCAGATTGTTGGTCTGTTTCACATAGTAATCGAAGGTTCCTGAAAATCTTCCGTTCCACAAACCGACCTCAAGACCGACATTGTATTGAGCCGTCTTTTGCCATGTCAGGTCGGGATTTCCTAAACCAACGAGGTAAGCTCCCGTCCAGTTCAGGTATTTGTTGTTGGTTACATACTTGTAGGAGGTCTCCGTCGCCAGACTTGAGAAATTCATGGAACCGGTTTCTCCATAGGAGGCTTTTAAACGCAGTTGGGTGAGCACATCGTTTTCTTTCAGAAATGACTCATGATGCAGGTTCCATCCGATACCGGTACTCCAGAAAGGAGCGTACTTCTTGTCGGTCCCATAATTGGAACTTCCGTCCATACGCAGAGATAAATCGAGGAAATAACGGTTGTCATAAGTGTAGTTCACATTGGCTGTCAGACCAATGCGGCGATTGGTGCTTTTAGAACCTGAAGGAGTCGCGTCTTTCTTATATTGCAATGCATTGTTTATGTAATTCATATTCTCATTGCTGAAACCTTCCGCTTCAAATCCATACGAGTGTGACTTATATTCGGTAATGGAATAGTCCAGACCTGTATATAACTGATGTTTGTCGGCAATAATTTTGGTATAAGACAGGGTGAGGGCACCATCGTAATTCTGGTTCTCTCCTGTACCGTAGCGGTAAAGTCCCCGGCGAAAATATCCACTGGCGCTCTTGTATTCATCGGTATTGAATTTGGAATGTTCTGCCGGCAAAAAATAATCACTGGAGTGTGTCTGACCGCTGATTCCTAATTGTCCACGTAATTTCAGACCGTCAAAGATATTCCATTCAATAGAGAAATTATTGCTTATATCCTGATATTTACTTTTATCAAATGAGTTGAGAGTCGCGTCATAAAGCGGATTCTGCGTCCTTGAGTTCGGATTGGCATAGAAGTCGTCGAAATAACGCACAATATTACCATTCTCATCATAGGGAGCATTGTAAGGTTGTTGATTGGCATAATTGCTGAATGAACCGTAATTACTTTCCCTACTGTTAGTTATCCCTATGTTGGTCTGATTTTTGAAAATTAGATTCTTAATGGAATACATTAAGGTAATGCTTCCATTGAAAACTTTACGTGAAGAACCTTTCATAGCTCCTTGCGTGTCGTTATAGTCAGCGGAAGTGCTCCAGCGAAATTCTTCATTGCCGCCTTCCATTCGCAGATTATAACGCTGCCCGACTCCTGTACGTAGCGGTTTGCTCAACCAGTCAGTGTCTACACCGGAAAGGACTTTTCGTAAACGTCCGTTGTAGATTTCCTGTCGCTCTATCGTTGTCGTAGGATAACCTTCCAATACATAAAGTCCCGTCAGGCGTTCCAGCTCTAGTTTGTCTGCGGCATGCAGCAGATCGTATGAAGTAAGATCGGGCATTTCGAGGTTGAGTCCTATCGTACCTGTCACTTTCAGCCGACCGGAAACCGGGCGTTTTGAAACAATTACAATGACTCCGTTGGCTCCGCGTGAGCCATACAAGGCTGTAGCCGATGCGTCTTTCAGGATATTGATGGATTCAATATCATTGTCATTATAGTCCATCAGTTTGGTGAGTGAAATCTCAAAACCATCCATGATGATCAGCGGAGTATTGACTTCTCCCTTTACACCTTCGTTAAATTCCTTTACGCTCATAGGCAGGGAGGAGGTACCGCGGATATTGATATTGGGCAGGTTGTTAGGGTTACTACCCGAAATATTATCGACAGCCAGATTGATGGAAGCGTCTACATTGCGTAATGTTTGCAGCATATTCTGTCCCTTGTACATTTTCAGTTGTTCAGAAGTGATGGTAGAGACAGCTCCTGTAAAACTCTCTTTCGGTTTTTGGAAAATACCGGTTACGACAACGGCTTCCAATTCGGTTTTATTATCAGCTTTGAGCGATACATCCAGTTTATTCCCTCCTTTATAGGTGATTTCCTGAGCTTCCATTCCGATATAGCTGAATTGCAATACGGCATTGGGTTCCGCTTCTATTTCGTACACTCCATTGATATCCGCTACACTGCCGATGTTAGTCCCTTTTATGCGGACACTCGCTCCGACTAGAGGCTCTCCTTGCTGGTCATAGATTCGCCCTGTCACTTTTTGTTTCTGCAGCTTTGCCCCCGACGGAACAGGGGTTTTCTGACTTTGCGTTTCCAGACCGACAGTCACCATGTTCCCGTTTCTTTTGAAAGTGAATCCTTTCTTTCCGAAGACCAAGTTCAGCAGTTTCTCTATCGGTTCGTTCTTTACCGAAATGCTGATAGGTTCCATAGCAGCCATCTGCTTCGTGTTGTACACAAAATCCAATCCGGTCTGTTGATGCACAGCATCAAAAAATTGTTTGACTGTCGCTCTTTTCAAATTTAGAGTCACCGTCCTTTCCTTATCCCATGACCAATCCGTCTCATGCACGTCTGTTTTCACCTCCCGTGCACATACGCTTGTCGGTTGACATAATAAAAGTCCTGAAACTAATGTAGCTATCCACATTAGCTTCTTCTTTCTCGCTGTTTTTTTCATTGTGTATTCTTTAATATTTATTCATAACGGTTATTTGGTGCTCGTCTATGTGGAATTTGACGCTAGACGTTGCTTCAATCGCGTTCAAAAGAATGTTGACGTTCTCGTAGCGTCCCACGCTACCGGTGAAATGTATTTTAGAGAGAGCCTCATCTTCGAATTGTACGTTCATGTCATACCAAAGTGAAAGGTTTTCCATGATTTCTCCCAATGATTGATCGTCAAAGACAAAACGGGAGCGATGCCATGCCACGTAAGCCTCAAAGCTTTCGGGAGCAGTAATTGAAATTGTAGAGTGAACTCGATCCCAAACAGCCACATCGCCGGCATTGAGCATTCTTACATCTTCATCGGGAGAAATCATTCCGATGGAACCTTCTTCCAAAACAATCATCGTATTTTGGGGAGAACGCGCGTTGATGCTGAATTTTGTTCCATATTGCCGTACGGTCACTCCATTCACTTTCACCATGAAAGGACGTTTCGGATCTTTGGCTACCTCAAAATAGGCCTCTCCGGTAAGCTCTACGGTTCGATTGTCCGCTTCAAAACAGACCGGATAAGAAAGGGTGGATTGTGAATTCAGGTGTATCCGGGTTCCGTCTTCCAGAATGACACGATATTCGCCTCCGCGCGGTGTTTCCAAAAGGTTGTTCTGGTGTATGTCTTGTCGGGAAGAAGTTTGGTGGTAATCCAGAATGCCTTGTTTCTCAGCAACCATATCCAGCCGGTTCAAGCGTATCCATTCAAATTCCTTAGAGTTTCCCAACTCAATCTTGGTAGTTGGGTCGAGATAAAGAATCGCCTTTGAGGTGCCCGGTTCTATTTGTATCTCTTTGTCCGAGCGCAGTCCGAGATATAGGCTGAATGCCACTAGCACAGGGATCGTCCAGCAAGCCGCTTGCACAAGCACGTGTTTCCAACCGGATTGCCGGACGCTGAAATTCCGATGGGAACGCTTATATTCTTGATATCGTTCGCTATAGTTTCTCTTTTTAAGTTTTTCCAAATAAAGAGCATTGTTCGGAGATTCTTTCATCCACAAGTCCAATAACTGTCGTTCTTTTGTGCTAAGTATTCCTAAGATATACTTAACTAAAAGTTCTTTTTTTCTCATGTTGACTATCGTTTTATTATTAAAACGACAAACTTCCTTAAATTGGGTACAAGAATTTAAAAAAAAATGAAGAATGGTGATGTTTTTTAGGTTTATCCGGCAATCATCTGATAGTCATTGAGTAATACAGAGACTTTCCATCAGTAAAGACATGGAATCAGGGTTCCAGTGCAATCCGCTATTGTTCAGATAACTAGAAGAAAACTGAAAGACCTGAAAGACAACGATGTATAGCTGTCAGTTGCTTCTTAAATGGAGCAGAGTAATTTAAAAAAGATAAAAGTAAATGAAATATTGGGAGAAGACTGGCTTTGAAAATGTTCTCTTAGAAATTTCATGGCGCGTTTCTTTTGTGTCCGTACGGTATCAATCGAAAGGGAGAGTTTATCAGCAATCTCTGTGCTGCTTAATCCGTCCAGATGCAATAAAAAGATTTCCCGACAACGTTTGGGCAGGCAGTCGATTGTCTTAAAAAGGAGCTCCATTACTTCTTTGTCGAACTGTTCATCAATCACATCTTCTTGGGATGTTTTTTCCATATACGCTTCTGCATAGCGGGTCTCTACATCCAAATGCTTCAAATAGTCGAGAGAAAGATTTTTGACTGAAGCAAACAGATAAGAACGCAAAGCCACCTCCGAGAAAAAGTCATGGTCTTTTTCCCATAGTCTTATGAATGCTTCTTGTACTAAATCTTGCGCAATATCCTCCCGCATAACATAACTCTTGGCGAATGCCAATAAAGAGTCATGATATTCGTTGTATATATCTTTTATATTTTTATGCAGGATATCGGCGTTGATGTGAGAAGTATCCATTTTATTATGACTTAGACCGCAAATTAACATATATTTCAACACATATCCAAATGAATGCTGCATATTCTTCTTTTGCAATCTTCCGTTCGGTATGTTGGGGAGAATTTGTGGCAGGCATTGTCCTATTGGCTATTTCGTTTCCCGGGGGAAGGTAATATCCTGCAGGTGAGTAAAAAAGTTGCTGGAAGCTAAGAAATTCGCCGGTATAATCATGAAACAGGTGAATCTTATTACGTAGAGGATGTGGAGACATGGATGATAACTTCAACAATCACAAATAATACTATTATACTTCCTAAAACCGGATATTATGATAGCAATGAAGAAACTGAGTCAGATAGAAGTAGCACCATAAGTATCTTTCACTTAACAAGTAGGTATTGTTCGGCTAGAGTAACAGTATCTTTACCTTCCCACGGCCGTGGTGACTTCTTCCCACAGCCGTGACAAGTTCCTACCACGGCCGTGGGAAGATCTCATCATGGCCGTGACGAACTAAAGATACCAACACTTTAGCGGAACTATACCGGCAGGTGAATGGAAGTATACCTGCTTCTTATCATAACAATACACGGTAGACAGCACATCCATACCCACTTTCCAATGTATCAGTCCCAGCATCATTAGTTCCGAACGTCATTAGTTGCAAATTAAAAAAATCCGAATTAAAAAAGTTCATTCTTTGTCATGATAAAGCCCAAATAGCTTGTTTTACGAGTACCTTATCCGTACCTTTGAAACCAATAACAAACACTTACAAGTCTATAAAACTCAAGATAAAAAGAAATGAAGATTACACAAATCAGGGAAAACGGAGATACGGAAGCACTAAGCGTGATGGACATTGACCTGCTGATAGAGAAAATGAAGAAAGAAACCAAGCTCCGCCCGGTATCCGGACTACGTCAGGCCCTGCATTTTGTTCTGCCCGATGAACCTTGTTCCCTCGCCAGCAAACTACCACGAGTGATTCCTGCCGCAGCTTTCGGGCGAGTGAACGGAGTGAAACGAATGAAAACCTACAATGGTATTGTAGAACTGACCATTGGTCCGTTAGCCAGAAAAGCAGAAGTGGATATTGTGAAGCAAAAGGCTGCCGAACTTCCCCAGACAATGTTGGCTTTCATGGGGGCAAGCGGTAAAAGTGTCAAGATATGGACTTGCTTCACCCGACCGGACGGCACTTTGCCACAAACAACGGAAGAGGCCGAAGTATTTCAAGCGCATGCCTATCGCCTCGCCATCAAATGTTATCAGCCTCAACTCCCTTTTAATATTCTGCTAAAAGAGCCGAAACTGGAACAATTCTCACGTCTTAGCTATGATCCGGACCTGATTTATCGTTCCACCCCTGTCCCTTTCTATCTTTCACAACCTATCGGTATGCCCGGCGAGATGACTTATCATGAGAAATCGAGCTCTGAAACATCTCCATTGAATCGTGCCTTGCCGGGATATGATACGGAAGATACTGTAGCATTACTCTATGAAGCGGCATTGCGGAAAACATTCGAAGAAATGGAAACAGATTGGCACCGGAACGATCATGATTTGCAAACTTTAGTAGTCCCGCTTGCCGAAAACTGCTACTATTCAGGCATTCCGGAAGAGGAGGCAACCAGACGCACCATCATGCGTTATTACAAAAGAAAAAATCCGATGCTGGTACGCGAAATGATAAGAAACGTGTATAAGGAATGTAAGGGAGTGCCCAAAGGCAACTGCCTGACTAAAGAACAACGCCTTAGCCTGCAAATGGACGAATTTATGAATCGTCGTTATGAGTTTCGCTACAATACGCAGATCGGGGAGGTGGAATACCGGGAGCGTTTCTCATTTCAGTTCTATTTCCATCCCATCGACAAACGGGCGCAAAACAGTATTATGCTGGACGCCCAATCTGAAGGAATCGGGGTATGGGACAGGGATATAGACCGTTACTTACATTCCAACCGTGTGCCTATCTATAATCCATTGGAAGAATTTCTGTTTCATTTGCCGCATTGGGACGGTAAAGACCGCATTCATGCTTTGGCAAACAGGGTTCCTTGCAACAATCCACATTGGGAATTGCTTTTCCATCGTTGGTTCCTGAATATGGTTTCGCATTGGAGAGGGGTAGATAAAATGCACGCGAATAGTACATCACCCATATTAGTAGGGGCACAGGGAACTCATAAATCAACTTTCTGCCGTGAAATGATTCCGCCTGCACTTCGAGCTTACTATACGGACAGCATTGATTTCAGCCAGAAACGGGATGCGGAACTGTATCTGAATCGGTTCGCGCTCATCAACATTGATGAGTTCGACCAGATTACTCTGACGCAACAGGGATTTCTGAAACATATTCTCCAAAAGCCCGTGGTCAATCTTCGGAAACCGCATGGTCGCTCGGTACTTGAATTGCAACGATATGCTTCATTTATCGGCACAAGCAATCAGAAGGATTTGCTGACTGATCCTTCGGGAAGCCGTCGTTTTATCTGCATTGAAGTGACGGGAAACATCGACACTACACAACCAATAGATTATGAACAGCTTTATGCACAAGCCATGCACGAGATTTATCATGGTGAGCGTTATTGGTTTGATAGCGAAGATGAGCAGATTATGACTGAAAACAACCGTGAGTTTGAGCAAACACCGGCTATGCTGCAATTGTTTTATCAATATTTTAAGGCTGCGCAAACGAAAGAGGAAGGAGAATTTCTTACTCCGGTCGAAATTCTGAATTATCTGAAGAAAAAAAGCGGTATTTCATTGTCCGACAATAAAGTATATCACTTCGGGAGATTACTGCAAAAATGCGGAATTACCTCGAAACACACTTATAAAGGTACTGTTTATCAGGTAATAAAGGTATCATAAGAGATAAAAGTAAGGCTGACAATAAAAGTAGAGATATTTTATTGTCAGCCTATTATCAATGGTTATTATCAGGTGATAGAGTACTGATATTCATCTACTTGAATAGAATTCTGACAGTATGACAATAAAACAGGTACAAATCATAGTAATTGTAGGATTTGAAATTAAACTTCACGAGAAATATTCCGATTATCTTCTTTTTAAACTATCAGTTTTTTCCGGATAGTTGCATCCTTATCTACTTCTCTTTATGAATATATATTTCTCAAATATTCATTAATGGTATGTATATCGACATCTCCCTCTAAGAAATTCAGCCTCTGTCTCATAATTTACATGTCAACATTAATCTCCCTTCTGATGTACTGGAAAAATATTCTCATAATGTTTATACCGCGTATGATGGGTATAGTTCATATAATCTCCGGTGAGATACAATCCTTTTCGCAGTTTGATATCCAACCGCAGCCCTGTTGCATGAAGAATTGCCATTGAACGATCTCCCTGTGCATTCAGCGTCTTTGAGTTATAATGTTCCCAATCCATATCTTGAGGAGTGAGTCCACGCATAGGAGAAACAACAAACGAAGCAAACTCTAACCCGAAACGGGATGCTCCTGTTTTCCTGTCATCAAGGATTAAATCGAATGCACGGTAGAACACTTCTCCCAACGCCATCCCTCCAATCGGTGTTGCTATAATATCATTGGTAGATGGATATTCATTTTCCACGAACATCTCCCACATGAAACTTCCTCCAAAGGCATATAGCCCGGATTGCCAATAATTATATCCATTTGACCGGGCCGAATTAAAATACAAACTGCCATGATAAGGATGCATAAACATGTTTGTTCCCATTGCATCATTATCCCAAACGAAACCGTGCTTGATATTGTCTTTAATTGTATGAAAGTCAATATAGGCAAAATCCGCTTTCCGAATATAGCGATCGAATGCCCATACTCCCATGTTAATGCCGAATGTCATCGTTGCCGCCCGCAATCCTTTCTTTTGTAGAACAGCTCGGAAAGTTCTGCATTATCAAAAAAGAGAGGGACCTCACAAGGATTCCCTCTCTTAAAAAAGATCAACTAGTCTTCATCATCATTAGGATGATAAAAATTATACTGTTTACTCCAACTAGGGATTCCGTTAAGAGTGATGTTATTGCCACTTGGACTACTATCCTTCAAAACATTACCTTCTCCTTCGTCGCACTTCCAATAACCAATCAAACCTTCTGCATCTCCTGGTATCTGGCGTGACATTCCTTCCTGAATAGCATTATCCGTCAAACATTTCTTCCAAAGGCGAATCTGAGCATATTCTACCTGCATTCTCCATCCAAAGCTTTCGGCAAAGCTAATGTTTTTAAACACAAAGTCCCTTGTATCAGCCTTGTAGTTATTCAATGTACCATCTTTATACAAACGAATAGTAGATCCATCATAAGTATAAGCGATATGATACCATGTATCAGGATACCAAAATTCTTCACTATCAAAATAGTTTCCATTCAATTGACATTGTAAAGTAGGAGCTATCTTCTTTGCTCCATCCGCCCAATAACGTAGCAAGATATCATTGAAGTATATAGGAGCAGCATTATCAGCAAAGATATTTCTTCTAAAGCCGATGTTAGCCGGCCCTACCCAAGCTCCAGTAGGTTGTCCTGTGGTGTTATCAAACCTTATCCAATATTCTATTGTCCATTGAGCAGCAGGCATTTCACTGTTAAAAACCGTAGTCGTTTTATTTCCCGATTTCAGAACCAATGTTTTCTGCTTATTGGGGGAAGTAAGCAGATAAAGAATATGGTTAGCATTTCCTACTATTCCTACTGTTCCTGTTACAGAAGTAATCCGTACTGGAATGGCATAAGCTTCATTATTAGGAGTAGTAAATGGCTTGATCGTAAGATTTATAACCGGAGCAGACACTTCTCCTGCAGGAATTGTAACCGTACGTTGAAAGCTCCAAAACTCTTCAGGCAAAAGTTCATAAGCAGCCTCATGCTTTTGATTATAGTCATTAATAAGTTGTTGGTCTATATCTAAAGTTACTGTCACGTCTTCTGTTATGGCACGAACCAGACGAACAGTTAGTGTCTTCGTCACATCACCATCATCTACCAGTTGTGCTTCTATTTGTTGCCCAAAAGTATTGGATGGAGCAGCTTCCTGAATATATAAACCGTTATCAATGGTTGACAGTTTGGCATCATCGCATCCGGCAGCAGATATTAAGACTGCCACCAACGCAAGATATTTGGAATATTTAATCATCTTCATAGTCTTCTTTTTTAGGCAACTATACCCTGTTTACATTAATATTTAAAAATTTCACTAAGATGATTATATCTTTTAAACTATTTGTTATATTTGCACCAAATATACGAATAAGATTGGACATATCCAATCGTTGTAGTGACATATAAAATAGCTCAATCGCCTTCTGAATCACCACCTCGGAAATAAAACGAGCTATAAATGAACCAATACATATTGGGTGAGTTGAAACCTTATAGGCGTAGACTTCCCCATAATGTATTGTGGCTTGTGGTGAGCCAAGAAGGCGTATGGGTGATAGTCTGCGCTTTCTTGTATACTTGTAATGCGTGGTTATCGCTGAAATTGGCGAGGCTTTATTTTTAGTATTAACCATAATTTATAAGTTTTATGAAAAAGTTCTTTAGTATGACGCTGTTACTTACAGCTATGTTTTTAACGTTCTCTGCGTGTTCTAGTGATGACGAAAAGGAGGAAGTACAAGACACTACCTACACATTCACTTACACAGGTGATAATCCGCCACAAGGTCTTACGTGCGACTTTACCCTATTCGAATATAACGATAAAGGTGAAAGAGTAGCACAAAATCATGTAAAAAACTGTCGAAAAGGTACTGTTATGGATTTTGTTGCTAACACAAACTCTCAAAAAGTAAAAGCTTACTTTGTCACAACTAATGGGACTCAATCTGTAGCTAGATGGGTACAACAAGTCTACTATCTTGAAAAAGGGAAAAATGTAGAAGTTGCTGTTACAGGTGAAACTAGAATAGGAACAACAGAACCTTAATCTTTCCCATTATGACATTTATTATCTGTCTATGTATATGGGGAGCTTGCTTACTAATAGGCGGCTTTACAGGAAAGAAATAATCTTTGTAGATATGACCGGAGTGTTTTGCTCCGGTCATTCTATTTCAATCTTCCTTTGGATCATATCCTAATATATCATCTATTCCTTTGTCGAAATCATCGGTCGGAGGTTCTTCTTTAGATTTGTCCGGCAACATCTTTATTTGGTCTTGTTCTGCCTTTGGTAACTGTAATATCATCTTCTGAATATATGGCAATGCAGTTTTGTCTTTTTTTGCAAAATATTCCTGTGCTTTTTGAAGAAGCCATACTTGACTGAAATGTTTTCGATATTCAGGTAAATACTCGTCAGGATATAGATTTGCATTAAATACTCTACCATCGGCATACTCATGTGGATATTTTGGTAAGGTGCTAGTATCTATTTTTTTTACATTTCTTAACCATTTGCAAAAATAGCTACCTTCTGAAATATCAGGTACAAGCCTGTCAGGTAAAGTATAACCTAGTTTTTCAAGCGGAGCTATGAGAAAATAAGTTATTTCATTAAGAATAGAAAAATATCCATGAGGAATTTTACTTGCATTCAATAAGTAACGCTGCAAATGATATGGCATTGTAGTCTGTGGCTTTATACCACCGCCCATCCATTCTGCAATCCAAATACTTACATCAGCAGCAATATCCGCATCAGCCCATTGTGCTAAATTTCCAGCTACATAAGGGTGTACCCATGTTCCTTGTAATTCAACATTCCCCCCCTTAACTGCTTGAATTAGAGCCGAAGCGGGAATCTTCGTCTTCGATTCTAACGCGGAAATAAAGGCTTTAGTATTCTCTAATCTTAAATAATCATACATTCTTTTTCCTGCCGCTTTACATAAAGCTGTGGCATTAATATATCCGTCTAACATTCTTTGTTGGACGATATTACCATCTATTTGTCTATCTACGAAGGCAAATGCCATTTGAAAATTTGGATCTGTATCAGCCATATATTAGTTCTTTATACGTTAATCTATATTCTAAATTCTGTAGCAACTTATCAAATTTCTCTCTGTTTGTAAGCTCTCTATTATTGAATCTGTAGACAAATTCATCAAGATACTTCTGCATGTGTCTCCTAGACCAATAATGATATACTCCAATAACACCACGTTTAACTACCGACCAAAAGTTTTCTATGTGATTCGTAGTAAACGATCCGGTTCCATAAAAACCCGCTTTATGGTTCACGTTACTATGATTGTATAGCGTATCCGCTTTCTTTCCATAGTTCCATTCATCAGTATAAAGGTTGCTCCCTTTTTCAACGTATCGGAGAATAAGCGGAGAAAGACTTCTAACTTTAGTATCAGGAACTACTTTCGCTATTACCCGTCCACCTTGCTGTATTAATCCGAATACAGGTGTCTTATCTTTGTAAGACCTGCCTTGACATTTAGGGACTTTCTTGTTGCGATGTCGGTTCTTGTTTTTGCCACCGATAAAAGTCTCGTCAATCTCAACTGTTCCATTCAATTTACCACCCCCGCCCTCATCTTCACTGCCAACGTCATTCTCTATTCCTAACGCTTTCCGTATTCGATGCATCATAAACCATGCAGTTTTCTGTGATACTTTTATATTTTCTCCTAACTGAACGGAAGAAATACCTTTCTTATAGGATAAAATTGTCCATATCGCCTCAAACCAACTAATCAAAGGAATACGTGTCCCTTGAAAAATCGTCTTTGTCTTAACATCGAAGTATTTTCCTGTGTTTTTACAACGATATTTATTATCTTTGCACTTGTAGACTTTGGAAGTTTTGTCGAATGGGGAAACTACGTTTCCATGCCACCGTCTTTTTTCCAAATACTCTATGCAGGATTGCTCTGTTGGGAAAGCCTTCCGCAAATCTGACAGGGATTCAAATCTACTATTAAACATAAGAGCTACTTTTTATATGTACAAATATAGTAGTTATTTACATAAGATCCAAATGTTTGGAGATTATTTTTTCTATTTTAGTGTAAACAAGGTATAATTGCCCTTTTTTAATCATGTTTTTAATGCTTGGCCGGATTTAATACCTGAATAGCCTCGCGCATAAATAAATAGTCGTTTACCGGACGGCATAAATTAAAACGGTAAGCACCGACTCCGCCAAGACGTGCATCCACTCCCGGACGATAATACATAGCCATTCCTTTCAATGAATAAGTCACGACACCATCACGAGTCGTAAATACTGGTCCCCCATCACCCTTATGCTTTTCAAAATCTTCGCACCATATCGTTTTCTTAAGAATGGTAGCTTCATCTTCTACAGAACCGAACTTGTTTAACAATAAGCCAAAACGATAATCTAAATTTGCATCTCCCGAACAATAATAAGACTGAACTACATAATAATCCAACAAAGGACCGGATGCAGTTATCAAGGTCTGTGGTTCCCCATCAAGCATAAGCAAACGTCCTGTTCCTGATTTAGGACCAAAGTCTTTCGATAATTCATCAAGGAGAATGTGCATACGATCAGAATAGCTGCAAATATCTCCTGGGAAAGTATAATTCGGCTCAAAGTCAATATCAAAACCATCATATCCATATTTAATGATAGAATCCGCAATAACACGTGCATATTTACGAATAGCTTTTTCAATGCCTTCAGGTGAAGTATCACCATAACCGTTTCTATTCGGCCAACCTTCATACCAGCCCCAATAAGCAGCCATAGCTTCGCCTTTTGAAGCATACTGCACTCCATCCACTATAAAATCATTTTCAACAGATGCAGGGGTATGTGCTCTACCGATATCCATAATATGCTGGCAATACAATACTCTTGTACCTTTTTTCTCACGCACTTCCTTTAGATCACTTTTCTGAGCCTCAGTCAAATTGAAAGCATTTCCCCACAAAGAGACTATATCCATCGAATCAGGAATCCCTCTCAGTTGATTATTCATATTGGTACCGGTTCCTGTCCATTCACTATACCAACCAAAAACAACCTGATGGTCACTTTTCTTATATTCTCTCAATGCTTTATAATAGTCTTCACCATTGATATTTACAGGTTCTGTGAATTTAGGTTCCATTTCCGTCCAATCACTGCATTGGATGAACATCAGTGCACCCATTGACGCAAGAATGACATATAGTAATTTCTTCATAATGTATTTTTTAAGTTTAACAGTTAATAAGTTCCATCCTCTTTCATAGCCCACCAAAGATCGGTTCCGTTAGAGTCTTTTCCATTACTAAGCATACCGACAGCAGCTTCCACATTCGCTTTATTATTATTGTATTCACTAAGGGTGAAATGGATACGACGCTGTCCACGTGTCGTAGTACAATCAGGATTCATAGATTTAGTAGCCGGGAAAATCTTAGGATACCCTGTGCGACGAAAATCAGCCCAACCATTCATTGGATCCGGATAACAAGCAATCCATTTCTGCGTAAGTACCCTCTCTAGTTTTTCCGTAGGATCAGCACTTTCATCCCACTTAATAGTGACAGACGATTGGTTAGTATAATTATTTCCAGTGTGTCCACTAACTAAATTATCCTCATAATTCCCCGGAACGGATGTGTCATCAGCCAAATAAGCATCTACACCTGATATACCAAACTCTTCAAAAGAGAGTCTTATCCCCTTTTCATAGAAAGTCTTTGCATCGCCCCCCATACTCCATCCTTTCAAAGCACCTTCTGCACGCAGAAAGGCAGCTTCAGCAGCATACATAACCGGTTGCGGCAATGTTTTATCAGTAGCAATAAAAAGCTTACTATAGTTTGAATATGTGGTAGGTTCTGGAATTTCCGCCGATCCTGAACGCACACCTACATATCCACCAACAGCAGTCTGAGTTTGCGGAGTAAAATAAGCAGGACGACGTGGGTCATTATAACCATTCATATAGGATACCAGACAAGCATTAGCTCTAACTTCAGGCCATCCACTAACAATAGCATATCCATTCTCATTAATACCTCCGTTAGTGGTATCATAAGAACTTTCACTCACACTTTCCAACACACCATCAAGTACGGCTTCCTGCGCTTTCGTTTGAGCATAGCCCGATTCTTTTCCCGAAATGCGAATAGCCATTCTTAGTTTCAATGTGTTAGCAAATTTTAGCCATTTAGTACAGTCCCCTTTGTAGAATTGATCTACAGCAGCTAAATCCTGATTGGTGCCGAGTGAAGCCGCAGACTTCAAAATTGTAATCGCATTGTCCAAATCATCGAACATGGCATGCCAAACTGTTTGTTCGTTATCATAAGGCGCTTCCGTATCACCAGCTTTCATCTGTGTATAAGGAATAGGACCTTGCAGAGAAGCAAGTAATTGCATACCATAAACACGAGTCAGCTGTGCTATAGCATAAATAACACCTTTCTTTTCTGTAGAGTTTTCAACTAGGAAGAAAGAAGGATAAACATAGCCATAGATTCTTCCCCATGAGCTATCATTGTGCTTATCTAATGCATTGTAATAGGCAAAGATATTGGTTCCAAAACTCCAGTTGGCCGTTGCCGTTACTTGTCCGCTAAAACTAGCCCACATACAATTAATCTCCTGACAAGCATTCTGCTGTGGACAAGCATATACATTAAACATCGTTGACAGTAAGTTACTTGCCGGCACTTTTGACGGTTGATAAGGATTCGTATTAAAATCTTCAAAATTGGTAGTACACCCTGCCATTATGCATACGACTGCACTTGCTCCAATATATTTTATTATCTTGTTCATACCTATTATTATTTAAAACTGAAATTTTACATTGAATCCGATATTTCTTGTGTTCGGAAGCATATAAGCATCAAATCCTTGATAGAAGTTAGACGAGGCCGAAGTAGTCAGTTCCGGATCGAAAGGAGCCTTACAGTAAATCATCCACAAATTCTTTCCTACAAAACCAACAGTCATTCCCACTTTGTTATTGAAGCATTTCTTAGGTAATGTATAACTGAGTGAGAGTTCGCCGAGTCGTACGTTAGTAGCACTATATGTATAGTAAGCAGAAGTACCTTGAATAGTCTGGAAATAGGTTTGTGCATCTACTTTAGTCTGATTGATTTGTATACCACCTGCATCACGTACATCTGCACTAACTTTAGATACCCCCGCAGCATCAAGAACAGATTGGGTTTCACTGATAACAATACCTCCAAAACGTCCTGTGAAAGTCATGCCCAAATTAATACCTTTATAACCAAAGCCAAGATTCCATCCCATGTTCATCTTAGGTAGAATAGACCCCAGATAAGTTTCTTTGTTCTCCATAGACAAACCTGTACCTTCTTCATTGAGAATGTAGCCATTCAAATCACGTTTAAGAACGCGTTGACCATATACGTCTCCCATTGAGCCGCCGACACGCAAGATAAGACGCGCATCTGTATTTCCATAAGTAAGCGGAGACAATTCTGGCATCTGAATAGGTTGACCAGTAGCATAGTTATATGCACCATCGGCCAGACGTTTCACTTCATTCCTATTCCAAGTCAGTGTATAGTTAGTATTGAAAGAGAAATCTCCCCAATGCTTGTCATAGCCCAATGACATCTCAACACCTTCATTCATTATATTTCCGCTCTGAATAGGAATATTAGAATATCCAGAAGAAAGTGACAAGTCTGCATAGAATGTCTGATTATAAGTATTAGAACGATAATAAGTCAAATTAAAACTAATGTCATTGAGGAACCGGGCATCCAAACCTATTTCCCATGATTTAGTACGTTCCGGTTTTAGTTTGGTATTCGGATAAGAAGAAGCACTGGTCCAATTCTGTGTCTGTTCATCATACGGATAAGTAATAGTAGTCATGAAACGTCCATATGAGTTGCCAACCTCTGTATACGAACCACGAACTTTCAAGAATGACAACCAATCAGGAGCATTGAACATGCTCGTCAAGATGGCAGATAAACCTATAGATGGGTAGAAGAATGATTTGTAATCGGAGAAAGCAAGTCTTGAATCCCAGTCATTACGACCAGTAGCAGTAAGATAAATCATCGATTTCCAACCAATTTCTGCATTAGCGAATATAGCGCGTGTCTGGTCATGCCATCCATCCTGTTTGGCTTTCCAAGCTTTATTGAAATCAAGATTATGAACAGCAAAGAAATTAATAAGCTTCAAGCCACCATCATATCCAATCATTTCATAACGGCTGTCATTCAGTGAAACACCTAGATTGACATTTACAGACCAGTCATTGAAATTCTTATTCATCGTAGCAATCGCATCAGCATAGGTGTTCTTTGATTGTGAAGATGTGTCACTATATGTTCCACGGTCACCTGACACCAAGCTGCCTGTAGAAGCATACGCTTTGTAAGTACTACGATTCTCATAATTATCAACTTTCACACGTCCGACAACATCCAACCAATCAAGTATCTGATATTTAAGAGAAGCATTAACCATGTAGCGGGTCTTTTTATTCTCACGCAATTGGCGGTTCTGTATCCAATAAGGATTGGCAAGTCCACTTGAAATACCTCCATAAGGCCAATATTGTTCCATCAAGTCCATACCGGAATTGTAGCGTTCAAACATACGCACATCATCAAAATTCTCACTACGTGGGAAACGGTAAAGTCCCGGTAAAGGGTTATAATTATACCCTTGCGACATCATATTCTTGTCATTTTGAAGAATATAGCTTGCACTTGCATCAAGCGTCATCTTGTCTTTCAAAAAACTAGTCGTATTGCGCACCGTAAAGTTATAACGGTTATACCCACTATTAGGTAAGATATTTGTCGTGTTAGTAGTAGAAGCCGACAGATAAGACTGGTTCTTCTGATTACCGGTTGACAAAGCAAACGAATTGATAACATTAGCTCCTGTCCGGAAGAAATCGCGTGGATTATAACTACTGTTTACCACTGGTCCCCAGCTGTCCAAACTGTTAGGTAAGTTTCCATATTTACTTTGCATCTCGGGCATCATAGTCACTTTTGAGAAAGTAGTGTTGTTAGAAACTGTAACAGAGGTCTTATCTACAGAACCTTTCTTTGTAGTTATCAGCACAACACCGGCAGCAGCGGCATTTCCATAAAGGGCTGCTGCAGAAGGACCTGTCAACATAGAGATAGATTCGATATCTTCCGGGTTAATATCAGCGGCACCGTCTGTACCTTGTTGGTCATAGATACCTCCGCCACCACCATTCATCATGTTGTACATAGGTACCCCATCAATTACGTAAAGAGCAAGATTAGACGAAGTGATAGACTTAACACCACGCATCACGACGCGGGAAGCACCACCGGTAGTATTAGATGAATTGATAGTAACACCTGCCACTTTACCATTCAGGGAAGAAATAAAGTTGGCGTCTTTTACAGCAGTTAGTTCATCGCCGTTCAATTGCTGCACATTATAGGATAATGCTTTCTCTGACCGTTTAATGCCCAATGCCGTAACAACTACTTCATTCAACTCTTGCGTTGCGTCTTCCAAAATTACATTTACATTTTTTTCTTTTACAGGAACTTCTTTTGTTTTATAACCTACATAAGAAAATACAAGAATGGGAGAAGCTGATTGTGTCACAATCTGATAGCTACCATCAAGATTGGTAATAGTTCCATTATCAGAACTTTTTTCAATGATGGAAACCCCGATTAATGGCTCGCCATTTTTGTCGCTTACCGTGCCTACAATAAGCCGTTCTTTTTTCTGTTGCACACTTTCTGTTGCTTTTGCAGCCAACACAATCTTATTATCCAATATTTTATATTCGATATTCACACCTGCGAAGACTTGCTCTAACACTTTAAAAATATTCTTTTTTGATACAGAAACCGATACCCGGCGATTAAGATTTAGATTCTTGCTATTTATAAAAAAGCTGAATCCGGATTCACGCTCAATCCTGTGCAGCACTTCTTCTATTGCGCAATCGTTTACTTGCAAAGTAATAGAAGTCTTTTGTGCATATCCGTCTGACGCATATGCTAATCCAACAGAACAAATCAAAAGTATAAACAGTAATTTCATAGTCAATGATATTTCTTTAAAGGTTCGTTCAAAGGACTTTAATCCTCCAAGAAATTGGACGATACAATAATTTTGCATAAATTTGTAACGAGTTTAATTAGAAAATTGGTAGTTATACTTGTCGGGAAACAAGTAGGTTCACAATTACTGAAGCTCATACGGGAGGATACGGCCAATATCATCCCGTATTTTTTTGGTTGCTAGGGATCTTTGTTTTTCATGGCAATAAGTTTTTGGGAATTAAGGTTTTTATCTTTTAGTACTAAATAAATATCTCTATCTTTATTTTCTCTTTACCGGCATCTGCGTTATTATTCAGATAACGCCAACGAACTTTCGAGGAGGCACTGATAAAATTAAGTACCTGTTCCAGATTCCGGTTAGTAAATGTCCCGGAGAATGAGTCGTCATGAGGTACATTCTCCTGTATGACAAATTCGGCATTGTATCTATCTTCCAAGATATCCAGTGCATCCCGTAATGACGTTTGACGGAAAATTATTTTGCCATCTTTCCATGAAAGTTCTCTCTCGCCGGAAGTCGTATAGAGTTCCGTCTTTCCATTCTGGGAATAATAGACCAGTTTCTGTCCCGGAGCCATCACAATATACTGCGGTTGTTGACTAGCATTGTTGAATTCAAAATTAACTTTCCCTTCAACTAAAGTAGTAATTACCTCATCTGCTTCTTTGTATGCCTTTACATTGAATTTTGTACCCAGAACTTTTATGGCAGACTGGTGAGCGGTAGAGACTATGAACTGTTTTTCCGGATTTTTCCGGACATCAAAATAGGCTTCTCCATCAAGTTCCACAGTACGTGTACGGGAAGAGAAATGGCTCGGGAAAGTCAATGTACTTTTTCCATTTACCCATACTGTAGTTCCGTCAGCAAGTGTCACGAATGTGCGTTGTCCGGCTGGCACATAAACAGTCTGCATTTCTATATCCTCTTTTTGGAGAACCTGTATCATTGCATAACTTAATCCGAAAGCTACGACAAACACTGCCGCAATCCGCAAGATTCGTTGTGTAACAGGATGCAATGAAATTATCTTTTTTGTCTTCTTTGAGAATGCGCCTGTGTCTTGCCAGATGAATGCATCATAACTCTTACGAAGAGAAATGAATTCTTTAAGATTGGCTGCATCCGCATCAATCCATGTAGCAACGTCTTCCTTTTCCTTTTGAGATGCCTTGCCTGCAATATATTTTAATAGTAATTCCTTATCCATATAATAAATAATTTATGAGTAATGAGAATAGGGGTATTATTCTCCTTTCATTAAGAATACCACTCACTAAAGAGATTCCCTAGTAAGAAATGTGATTTTTTTTGTTATTGCTTAAAAAAAATAGCAAGCAAGGAGGTATTTTCCTTCTTTTCAGATGAAAAAGAAAAGGAATGGAGCATAATCTTTTAGATTATCACGCAGTATTTTAACTGCTCTGCTGATATGATATTCTACTCCTTTTACACTAATGCCCAGTTCTTCGGCTATTTCTTTATGGGATTTTCCATCCAGGCGATCGCGGATGAAAGCAGTACGAGTTTTTTCCGGCATACTCTCCAGTAATGCGTGCACTTTTGCCCGTAATTCCTCTGATAATATTTCCTTTGGGTCGCAGGCTTCCAATGTTGATATACGAATTTCCAATTCACGCTGTCCCTTATCAAGCAAAGTTTGAAAAACATTCTCCTGTGCTTGTATATGTTTCAGGTAATTGAGTGATTTGCTGCGAATATAAGTAATTAAGATCGCTTCAACACTTGGGATTTCCCGTTCTTTACTTAGTTCCCATAAATGGATAATGGCTTCTGATACAATATCTTCTGCTACTAAGTCATTATGGACATAGGACAAGGTAAATAGGAAGGCTTTCCTATAATAAGCAGTATATATCGAGTTGAAGTTGATTTGAGCCATTCGCCAGTATATCCATAAGTATTAAATGTTGCAAAGGAATGCATTTTACTTATAATAAGAAAACTTTTTAGAGAAAATTTAAATTTGGCTAAAATTCCTTTTTCATATAAAGAAGAAAAGGGGTGCTGATTATAATTTGCACGTCAGCATTAAATCCCCTTCTGATGTACTGAGAAAAACATTTAGATGAAAAAGATATAAACAGGATAAATAGTAACTTCTTCATAAAACAAACATAAATAAAAGAAACCTGCTTACCAAAAGAATATTATCTTTTCAGTAAGCAGGCTTTCACTCATATTCAAAAATGCAAAGAGCAAAACTCTCACAAATTTGTGTGTTCCATTAATTAATAGCTATCGGAGCATCCAACGTCTTAATAGTAATTCCATTTGTAGTACCGTTTATACGCCCTGTGGCATCTTTGATAACTCCACCTTCCTGAGTCTCCGATCCGTCTAGTTTATAATAAAGTGCCAAGCCTTCTGAAGCAGGGTCAACCCCTAGCATATTCTGCTTAAGTTGATTTTCCGTACGGGCTACACTCCAAACACGGACTTCACTCATTTTACCATGGAATGGACGTTCACCCCATTTGAAACCATAGATTCTACCAATATAAAAACCCATATCCGAATTCGGATCAAAACCGTCAATACCCCAATCTGAACCAGCCCATTTTTCACCATTTACATAAATGCCGGTTTTTCCTGTCGGTTGATCATAAGTCAACGCTACATGATACCAACGATTTGTTAACAACGGTTTCGTTACACGGTAGTTCTGTCCTCCGGCCACTTCCAAATAATCTTTAGGAGTAATTCCTCCTCCCGCATCACCGATACGGAGAATCATCACACCTTCGGTTCCCATAATCGTATTATTATCGAGGAAATAATCCACATTAATCAATGCTTCGTAAGTGAATGACGAGAAGAAAGTACCGACAGGGAACTTCACAGAAATATAGTGATTACTGAAATTACCAGCTTTGGTAATTTTCAACGGTTTGGAGAAAAAGAAATATGCAATGTTTGTTCCGGAAAGAGTCGACACCGAAGACGAATGTACCCGCATAGGCAAAACATACGAGTTCCCGGCTTTCAAGGCTTCTAACCCGGAAAGTTCGACTTCTACATTATTCGCATACAATTTTCCACTCGAAATAGAAGATGTCGTACTGCTTAGCTTTACCTGCGAAACATCAAGCATCTCATAATTTGTGCCATACTTTGCATTGTATTCGTCTACTACACTTGGTTCGGCTACACTATATGATACGTCTACCTGAGAGGAAGTTGCTGACGAGAGTCTTGAAACCAGATCAAATGTCATTACATCCATCTCATCTTCCACCGAGAAATTATATTCCTTGCTTTCGAAATAAACCTTAGGCTCCAGCAGGTCATTCATGCTGTCGTTGCAAGCGCCCAACAATAATGCCATACTACCTACCATCAAATAATAGAATATATGTTTATTCATCATCTTTTTACTGTTTTAGAATTTTATAAATCCACTTATTCCTGCGGTTTATTTTCCGCTTCGTTTTGTTTCGCTTTCCATTCATTGAAAACCCGCTGATTGATTTGAATAGCCTGACGCATCCATTTATAATTTGGTGTATTGTCATAATCATTATCGAAGCGATAAGCTCCTACTCCACCTTTATAACCTTTCCGCGGCATAGCAGCAGCCTGTCTCAGCAATTGACCTCCATTTGTGGCATACTTTTCAAAGTTTTCAGTACAGATTATTTTCTTAGGATCAACGCCATAACCATCTAAATTGGGGTTGGAACTACCATAACTTTGTATAATCCAATAATCGACATACTCATCCAATTCACTGGTAAGCCCATAAATATTTCCATCAATACAGATCATTTTATGTCCTTTACCTTCCGGATCGCTTTTCGGGCCAATGTAATTGTTCATCTCTTTAACCAAATGAATCAAATGCTTGTTCTGACTCAATGTGCCATCCATATCAAACACACCACTACCGATTTCCCAGTCTACATCATAACCGTCCCATTCGTTTGCATACAAAGAATCGCACAGAGCTTTGGCAAACTTCGCCAGACATGCATAATGGTTTTCACTTTCAAACTGACCTTCAAATCCCCAATATTTCCAACGGGCTTGTTTCTTCGCTGTTTCCAATTGAGCCGCCGACCAGCCTTCTTCCTCCGCTTGTTTTTCCACTTCGAGGTATACCGAATTTGGTGTCGCACCCTTACCAAGATAAGAAAGCAGACTTACCTGCAACAGTTTCGTTCCTTTCACCTTTTGCACAAACTCTTTATCAGCTTTCTGCTCCGGAGTGATTTCATAACGTCCTGGAGCGCCACTCCACATAGAAACAAAATCCATACTATCGGGCATAGCAGAAAGATATCCTCTTCGATAAGCTCCAGCAGGCGCCCAATTGGAATACCATCCGAAAGCTACGGGACGATTGTAATTCCAGGCAGTCGCCTTATAGGCACGCAGATTGGCATAATATGCCTCACTCTCCGCATTGTTCATTGTGGCATACCCGCCTATATGGTCTATCTCAATATTCTCCACATCCATGCAAGAAGTTACCATCATGCCTGTCAATGGAATAATATATAACAATTTTCTTAATGATTTCATATTTTTCATCTGTATTAAAATGATACATGTAGGTTATCTCTTACAATCCCACCACAAACGGGTAGAAGACCTATCTTCGCCACCGGCACCGTTATTGAACAACTTCAAGGCTGCTTCATAGATAGCCTTTCCCTCGTTAGTCTGAGAAAAACTGGTGGGATAAATCATACGGCGAATACCGCCCTCAAGAGTTGCGCCTTGCACTGCTCCTTTCAAAGTCTTAATGACATTCAACTTCGGATAACCGGTTCTTCTCCATTCCGTCCACGCTTCCTGTCCGTTAGGAAACAAAGCAATCCACTTCTGAATCATAATCTTTTCCAACTTCTGCTCAGTTGTTCCTTCAAACTTGGCAGTAGTCTCACACGGAGCAGAAAGTGTTTGCCCATACTGATAATGGGAAAACACAAATGCCCGAGGTGACAAATTGGAATTCATATAATCATCTACAGGATCGGTCACGCCATTCTCCTGAAAAGACATATCAATGCCCTGTTTATACCATGAATCCGCACTACCGAAACCTTCCCAGACTAAAGCTGCTTCCGCACGCAAAAAATAAACTTCCGACGCACGCAGCCAATATGTAGGAGTCCCACTTTGAATATTGGGCTTTGAGCAAGATTTGTAGATATCATTCTGCGCATTGGCATGCCCTGCCGGCACCGCTTGATATGTTTTTCCGTCGAAAGCCTCAACACCATAAGAGGTATTACCATCCATCGGCAAAAAATAAACACTCAAACGCGGGTCTTCATATCCCATCAGATAAGAAAAAATGGAAGAACCCATACGAGCTTCATTATAGTTGCCTGCCAGCCATTCAATGTTGTTGCGGAAAGTCATGCCTGCTCCTTGACTCATTTGGGCCGCATCATCCTTAGCCGTCATCACACCGATAGAATGATTTACTGCTTGAGTAGCATATTTTTTCGCCAGTTCCGCATTAGCGAAGCGGACACGCATAGCCAAACGAAGCATCAGCGAATTGCCGTATTTCACCCATTTAGTAGCATCTCCGGCATATACCGCATCATAAGCTCCCATCACATTCACCCCATTTTCAGCTTTTTCCGTCAATACGGCAATGGCAGCAGTCAAATCCTGAAACATAGCTTCATAAACATCCTTCTCCGAATCGAATGGAATGTTCATTGTAGCGTCCGCCGCATGAGAATAAGGCATCGGACCGAAACTTTCAAGTGTCTTGTGCCAAGCGGAAATCTTCAGAATTTGAGCCAAAGCAAAGACTTCGGGCGTACCATTTTTTTCGGACGCTATTTTCAATTTCTTCCAAGGATCAAGAGCATTGGTATAGGACTGTGTATAGGTCGCTTTTATCCAATTGTCCAACAAATAATAAGTAGTATTGTTACTACCTGCGTTCCAACCGTTACTGTTGTTCTCGCCAAAAAATCCACTCCAATTATCGGCCGATAGATGATAAGCTATTTGATATTCATTGATAACATCTGTATCATCAGCCTGTGTGCCTACGGGAATCACTGTCCGTTGCATAGCTGTAATCAGCCCTCCGACTTCAAAACCATCCATCGCACCTTCTCCGTCGCTCATCTCAAATTGGTTGGTATTGATTTCTTCAAAATTGCATGAGGCAAATAGCGCCATTGCGCATATCACCGCTAATAGTTTAAACTGATTCATTTTTCTCATAATAAAGAAGGTGTATTATAATTTAAATTTAATACCGAAACCAAAGCTACGAACACTCGGTTGCATAAAATAATCATTACCTTGTCCGTAAGTACTAGTGGAAGGAGTCAGTTCCGGATCGAACGGAGCTTCGCAATACAACATCCAAGGATTGTTGGCTATAAACGAAACTGTAACATCTTTCAACACGTTACCAAACCACTTATTAGGCATAGTATAGCTAAAGGTAAGTTCTTGCAAACGAATATTGGTGGCACTGTATACATAGTAACCGGAAGTTTCATAATTTCCCGTACCTGTCATCTGATAATAAGACTTCGCGTCTACCAGACCTTGTCCCTTCAACAATACGCCTCCCGCTTCACGAGCCTCAGCCGAACGTTTGGACACACCGAAACGATCGAGCAATGCCTCTGTAGAAGAGGTCACCACGCCACCAAAACGTCCGTTGATCTGGAATCCGAGCCCAAAGCCTTTGTATGTCAACATATTACTCCATCCCATATTGAAATCAGGAGAAGTTTTTCCCAAATAAACGGGTTCCCCCTTTTCCATTCCAAAGGTTCCATCGCTCTTTACCTCAACATATCCCAAGTGGTCTTTCTTTAAGAAGGTGTTGGCATAAATATCGTGAATACTTCCACCTTCTTTCAAGATGACACGACCACCATCCTTCAAAACCTCCGGAATATTAATCGGTTCATCCATCAAATCCGTATGATAGTTTTCAACCATCTCCTTAATCTCGTTTATATTACGAGAGAATGTCAATGTTGAAGAGACTCCTAATCCGAACTTAAACTGATCGGAATAGCTTAATGAAGCCTCCCAACCACGATTTCCCACATTACCGGCCTGCAAATAAATCTGCTTGTATCCGGTAAATTCCGGAAGATCACCCAAGAAGGTCTGATTGTATGTATTAGAATGATAGTAGGTTACCTCCGCACTTAATTTATTCCACAACTTCAGACTTAATCCAAATTCGTATGACTTTGTACGTTCTGCCTTGAAATCTGTAAACGGATAGATACCGGTAGGATCTAATGCACCACCCACAATAGGGGTAGTTACCGTACCCGGAGTCAGTCCCGAACGGGATACAGGCGCACCGACTTCCGTATACGAACCGCGAACTTTCAGGTAAGAGATAAATTCGGGCAATTTGACCATCTCGGAAATAATCCCGGACAGACCGATTGAGGGATAGAAGAAAGATTCTTCATCGGTATTCACCAAACGTGAATTCCAGTCATTACGTCCGGTCAGCGTCAAATAAAGCATACTCTTCCAACCAAGTTCCAAATTGGCAAAAACAGCATGATTACGTACACGACTATCACCACCCTTTTCTGAAATACGACCATTAGCCGGATCGATATTAGAAGCTGCAAATTTATTGGGCACTCCCAATAATGTCCCTTTGTATCCTCTCTCCAATGCCCAATAGTTAGAATAGTTCCAACCCGCATTGGCAGAAATACTGAAATCAGCTATATGTTTATTTACGTTCAACATAAAGTCGGCATATTCCTGACGGTCTTCATAGTTATTGTATCCATACAGTCCTTTCTTGCCTTCCGCAAATTTATCGTCGGATGAAGCGTAAATCTTGCGTTCAAACAATACATGTGTGTCATCCATTCTGAAACGGGCTGCCGCATTCAACCAATCGGTAATATTATAAGTCAACCCTACGTTGAACATATAACGACTCTTTTCATTCGTAGCTACATTGCGATAAGCAGTCCAGTAAGGGTTCTGTGAAGCATATACCGGATCTGCCACCGGCCAATACTGAACCGGAAGTTGACGGCTTTCATCGAAATGCTCGAATGACTTAATTCCATCAAAGTCTTCACCACGAGGGAACAAATAGGCGGCCATCACCGGATTCCAATATTGTCCTTGCGATACCATATTCTTGTCTTTCTGTTTCACATACGACGCACCTAAATCAAGTTGTAATTTATCATTAAGGAAAGTTGCCGTATTACGGATTGTGAAATTCAAACGTTCATATTCATTATTAGGCACAATACCTTTGGAATTGGTAGAAGAAACAGAAGCAAAAGTCTGATTCGATTTCGTACCGGTGGTCAACGTAACTGAATTAATAAAGTTTGTTCCGGTATTAAAGAAATCCTTCTTAGGATCATAACTTGTAGGAGTCAAAAGTTTCTCACCCCAGCTTTCATACATATCTTTTTTGTTACCATACGTATTTTGAAACTCAGGAGTCATATAAGCTTTGCTGAACTCTGAAGAAGAAGAGAACTGCACTGAAAGTTTTCCTTCTTTTCCTTTTTTAGTGGTAATCAAAATTACACCGTTGGCAGCACTACTACCATACAGCGCGGCAGCCGAAGGACCACTCAAAACAGAAAGGCTTTCAATATCTTCGGGATTGAAGTCGGCGATTCCTTCTGTTCCGGCCTTACCTTCACCCATAATACCACTGTCGGTATTTCCCATATTGGTATTGAACAAAGGAATACCGTCCACCACATACAAAGCATTGTTATCACCTTCGATAGATTTTGCACCACGCATTACAACACGTGTCGCACCACCAACTCCACTAGCGCTTTTATTAATACTCACTCCGGCTATCTTACCGTTCAACGAGTTTACAAAGTTAGCATCTTTTACCGCAGTCAAAGCATCTCCCTTGACTTGTTGTACATTGTAAGACAACGCCTTTTCTGCGCGTTTGATACCCAATGCCGTCACAACAACTTCATCGAGCACTTCGGTATCCTGCTTCATTACAACCGGATAAAAATCTTTCTTGGAGACAGGAATTGTCTGTGTAGCATATCCGATATAAGATACTTTGAGAATCGATTTTTCTGCCGCTTTGATCGTAAAGTTACCATCGAAATCGGTAATCGTACCTGTAGAACTACCATCCACAGATATATTTACTCCAATCAACGGTTCACCGCTTTCATCGGTAACCTTTCCTTTGATATTTTTAAGGGTTTGCGTAACTACAGGCTTCTTTTCAGTTATTATGATGTAGTTACCTTGAATCTGGAATGAAAAGCCTGTCCCTTTTAAAATGGTATCGAGTGCGGTTTCGAGGGATGCATTCTGCAAGTTTAACTGGGCTATTACTTTTCCTTTTAATTCGGAATCACTATAATTTATAGACTTTTTGGACTGTTTTTCCACAGTCTTTAAGGCATCAATGACAGTGATGTTCTTTTGCTGGATAGTTATTTTACTATCATTTTGAGCCAAAGCGAAAGTCTGTATAAGAATAAGACTTAAAAAAGTGAGAAAGACCCGCTTATGAGCTATTTTTTCTGCTATTTTTTCGTAGATTTGTAGCATCTTTAGTATTAGTTAATTGGTTATTATTCTAGGATCATTCAGAATAGCGTCAATATTACGCTAATATTAAAAGAAATTGATTTCATATCCGGGAGGAACGGCCATTCCTTCCGGGTATTTTTTTGCATTACGTATTAAATTAAAAAAGGTTCTACAATATATTTATTCTTTGCTAGTTACATAGCACTTATTTCCCTTGACAACATAGTTTACATTTCCTACAACTTGCGATATAATCTTCATAACTTCCTCCAAATTAGCCTGTTTGGAGAAACGGAAACTATATGTATTCTTTTTCAGACTATGAAGGCTATATACAAAGGCATAAGGAAATTTACGTTCAAGATTTGTAAAAATATCCTCCAGATGCATATTACTAAAAACCAATTCCCCACGTTGCCATGCCGTCACATCATCTATCTCAGGCATCCGCAGATTGTGCGCTTTCGTATGTTTGTCATAGACCAACTGTTCATTAGGCTTTAAAATAATATTTGACATTAAATTATTAAATTCCACTTTCACACGACCTTCCAATAATGTGGCAATTAATTCATTGCTGTCAGGATAAGCATTTACATTAAACTCTGTTCCCAAAGCTGTAACTTGATAATCATTCGCCTTTACAATGAAAGGATGCTTCTTATCCGGTTTCACTTTAAAGTTGGCCTCACCAATCAAATATACACTTCTAGTTTCTCCTGTAAATTGTTCCGGATATAGTAGTGTACTCTTTGAATTCAGCATGACATGTGTACCATCCGGTAATGTAAGTTCACGAGTTTCGGCTGTTGGTATATAGCATTCAACCAAATCTTTTTCTGGTCGGTCCTTTTCCAACATCAGATAGATAGAAATGGATGAGACAGCTAACAAGAAAATAGCTGCAGCTCTCCATATAAGTAACTGGTAATTTCTCTGCGAAGTGGCAGACTGCATTCCCAGATTCTGCCGCATTCGTTGTATTGATTGTTGCATACCATCAGGTGCTCTCTGTCCTTCTGCTTGTTTCCAAAGCTCATGAAGAGCCTCATTCTTTTCATCAACATGCTCCTCATCAGCCAACCACTGTTGCACTTTCTTCTGTGTATCGGCTGAATAGTTGTTATGGCCGAACAATTCTATGAGTTGTTGAATATAATTTTTCATGAATCTTTTTCTTTCTTTTTTGGGCTTTATACACTAAATACAACTACTACGAACACACTACTTAAAAATATTGGAGAAAAAAATAAAAAAGAGGAGTACCTTCTTTAATTCGATCAATGCCAGATAAACCTGATGCTCTATAGTACGAATAGAAACATCGAGTTTATCAGCTATTTCTTTATGGCTTAATCCTCGAAAACGGCTAAGTTCGAATATCAACCGACGACGTTTCGGCATCTTTTCCAAGGTCAACTGAATAATCAACAGCATCTCCCTATAATATACATTATTCAAGATCTCTTCTTTCTCTGTCAATTCATAAAGAAAAGTCTTTTCTATAACCTCCGCCTGATATTCTTGCTCTACCTGTTGATGCTTAAAGATGTTCAGAACTATATTTCTAGTCATTATAAAGATATAATTGTCTAGTTCTTTATCATTATTCAGCCATAACTCCGGCTGCAGCCAAAGCTTACAAAAAACATCTTGAGCCACATCTTCTGCATCACTTTCCGATTTAAGCAGCATTTGAGCAAAGTTTTTTACTTTCGGAAAATTCACAGTAAAAAACCTCTGAAACTTTAATTCAATCTGCTTGTCGTTATTTTCCATCTCTCTAGTATTTTTCAGTGTTAACGGTTAAATCAAATGTACCATGTATAAGGTTAAAGAAATGATTAATATAATATCTATTACAAGCTTATAATCTGAAAGCAAAATAAAAGATTAATAACACAATAAAAAAATATTATTACTGTTTTTTGATTTATTTTTTCAAGTAGCCATTACTACAAAGCTCCCTCAAACAAAACAAATGTAGATTACACACCCATAAAAATAAAAAAGGCTTTATGAATCAATGATTCATAAAGCCTATAAAGAATACTCGTACTCGAAGCGGGACTTGAACCCGCACAGCCGCAATGGCCA
>ERZ857922.104-NODE-104-length-120529-cov-4.651809_pt1 | contig 120529 bp, 68 predicted proteins | sample MGYA00519579_ERZ857922 | MGnify/ENA primary metagenome ERZ857922 (study PRJEB31778, sample SAMEA3449375) | human gut metagenome | biome: human gut; feature: human-associated habitat; material: faeces | place: United Kingdom | collected 2010/2012 ... | reverse complement strand
GAAATGTGGCTGAAGCCAAAAGAGAGAAACAACTTGTAAACCGTCAGCTGAAGCAAACGGCAAATGAACCTACAATAGTTAAGTGACTCTGATTATGGAGGTTGTATAGGCTGGAATATGACACACCCCCTTCCCCCTCTCAAGAGGGGAGGCAGTTACAACCGGTCGATAATTAGATAGATCATATCTGATAATAACTGAAACATTCATAGCTCGTATGTTTGCAAAATATTGTGCACAACAGTTGGGTCAGCGTGGTGAACTTGTCACCGAATGTTCTCTTATAGGTTACTGGTTATTATATTAAAAGTGACTACCAACTAGCTTATTAGTAGTTAGTTACTATTGCTGGCCTGTACGGGACGATTTATTACGGTGTACAGGGTAATCGGTTATAGTGTACAGGGTAACCGACTAGGGTGTACAGGGTAGCTTTACTGGGTAAGGTCTTAAGAGACAATAGGTAAGGAGGTATGTGATAGTTCCTCCTTTATCTCTTTATAGGAAATGAAAGAACTAATTTAAAAAGTCACCTTTCAGATTTCAGGATAGATAACTGGTTGAAAAATAGCGGACCCGCCTGAAGGATGCCTTACACAGGAAGTTGATTCCGATAAGTAGGCATCCGTTCGCCAACGAATAGTTATCCGTTGGCCGGCGGGAAGTTATCCGTCCCAAAAGCATAGATGTTCCGAATTGTCAAGATAGCTTTTGGGATGACAAGTGTATATATTTGAAGACAAAAGTCTTCTATTTTGCCGGCAGCTATTTAACCTTGAATTCTCGTATATATTTTTTAGCAGTTTCCTCCCTTCAGTCGGACGTATTGAAAAACATTCTGCCCGGAATATCTGAAAGCTGAAGGCAATAGTCTGCAATTCATAAGGAGGGCGAATCGGATAACAAACATACTTATATTATAGACTCTTGTATTTGATTCCGGGAATAGTTGTTTTCCGAGTATAGAAATCGTTGAACCTACTTTTCCCTTGATCGTTTGGTTACTGACAAATCTTGAACCAACCCGTATCTCCGTTAGCATGTTGAACTGATTTATTTGATGGGAGGTGACAGAATGATAATCGGGAGATGTAGTCATAGTGTGCATATTACATTTATATAAATGCAAATAATTTTTTATTATACTGCTTGGAAGTATGGATAATTTTGGATATATATTTATTAATATTAAAGTACAGGTACGTTAGTTTTATGTGCTTACAAACCATTTTGGTTGAGTAAAAAAAGATGCTTTAACAAATAGGCTGAATCCTTTGTGTGAGATATAAATCAAGGGCGGAGGTCGAATTTCGAATGACTAAAAAAAACGTTCCTTTTTTTCTTGCAGCAAAAATACGCATTCCTTTTGAACCTGCAATTCTTTTCAGAACTTTTTTCACTTTTCTATCTGCTTTCTTATCAGTACGATACGAAAACAAGGACAAAATACCCTATTCCTGTTACAAAAGTAAAAGAATCTTAAACGCGTGGCGAGAAAAAAGGAACGTTTAAACTCGCCAAATCGGTAATCGATGAGTAAAAAAGATGCCTATATACAGGCATTTAACAGTTCCCCTGAAATGCTTTTTCTTGTGTCCTACGGGTTTAGGCGGTTGAAATGAGCTAAATGGACGAAAAATAGTCAATTTGAGTATAGATCATAATTTTATTAATTAAATGTTTTACGTATGAGAAAAAGTACTTTGGTAAAAGGCGGGTCGGCCGCTCTTTTATGTGCTATGGCTTTTTATGGCTTGTCTCCGATGCTGAATGCAGCAGATGCGGACTATGCTAATATTAAGGCGCCGTGGTATAAGAACGTGAACAATGTTGCCCAGTGGGAAGACGAAGGTGGACTTGTTACAGAGGGCATGATGAAGCTTACTGAACGGGTAAATGTTCATGATCATTGGGCTGCAAATTCAACTTCTTATGGAAACTATGAGTCGTTGATCGATTTCACTAAAATGGGAGCTGGTGTAATGAATGGCGTTTTTACTACATTCTTCAACCTGGATCCTACAAGCAGTAATTACCAGAAGCCGTTTACCGGCAAATATCTGGAAATGGATTATTCGCAGATTCAGAATCATGAGATTATGAATACAGCCGAATATATGAAGTTTACGGATGCTGCCAACAATACAGGCTTAGGTATTTATCAGAATCAGAACGCCAGTGCACGTGTAGACTTTGTGTATAGCACAAAAGGGCTGACTGGTGTTGAAAGCGTTGAACTGGATGTTCGTGCTTTTGGTAACACGGAACTGGTTAACCGTAAGATCGACTGGACTTATGATGTCTATGTTTATAACCTGGATGGCTCATATGTAGGGCAGATGGTTAGCGATCGCGCTATCTTTACTGCAAAGAACCACACGATCGGTGAAAGACATACTACACATGTGAAAGCCAGTGTATCGGATGCTGACAATCAGAATCCGAATTCATGGCAGCAGGGATCTCTTGACAACAAGGTTATTATCGTGATGTTGAGAGGTGCTAAATCTGTTGAAGATCCTGAAGTGGATATCACTGGTTCTTCAGACACTGAACCGTTAACTGTATTTACGAATGCAAGATTGGCGTTTACTCGCCCGGATGTTGCTTTCGGTGCAGCTAATACAAAAGTATTTGAAGCAGGTGCCGGACGTAATACTTCTTGCGCTCCTGATACATTGGTAACAAACGTTGAGTTCTGGAATACGTTATATAAGAATAACTATAGCAAAACTAACAACGTATATACCGATAAATTCAGTGCTGCATTCCGTGACGGTCTTTACGAAGCAGATCAGGATGCTGCTCCGCAGGAAGAACTGGCATATTACGAACTGAACGTTGAATATCCGTTTATCGCAGATAAGATGGAAGTTTCTAAAGAAAGCAATTTGGCGGAAGTCGACGGTTGGGTTTCTTTGGATGCTATGTTTGAAGCTGATAAGATCGGTAGAAAAGGTACACCGGGTGTAGATAAAAAAGTAACTTATCTGATCCCTCGTGAATATTTCATTCAGACAGATGCTACAGACGATCGCGATTGCAAATCAAGCGCTCGTTTCACTTACTACTTTGCTCCGCAAGAAGTAAAAGCATTTGACAAAGATGATTATATCTGGTCTACAATCACAGCAGAAGCTTCGGATACAGCTCGTTATGCACTTCAGGGTACTTCTATTCCTGAATATAACGAATTGAACGATCTGTTCTTCGACGAATATCTGGATTATAAGACTGCAAAAGTTAGCTTCAAGAACTTGCCTTATTTCAACTCGTTCAACAACGGACGCGATATGGATGAAATGCATTATGGTGAATTGCTGCTGGTTAACCAGACAAAAGCTCCGAAGCATTCAACTGGCCGTTACGATGACGATGTAAATATTAAGGGTTGGAAGATCGTCTTCACAAAAGAAGGTAAAAAAGATTCAACTTATGTACCGGGACGTTATCTGCCGATGACAGTTCAGGGACATAGCTACACCGACTATGCTGCATGGTTGGAAGAACATGGTTGTCCGGATTGTTGCATAGAAGATTATCCTGAAGTTGTAGGTACTGACGCAACAGTGAAAGTTATCGACTGTTCAGGTAATATCTATCCGAATATCGTTAGCGTTAACGCTATCTTCAAATATCACCGTGGTGATGTGAACATCGGTGACGACGAGTCTAAGTATGTAAATGAAACATATACTATCAACCCGGCTCTGACTTACGATGCTTCTATCGCAAGATATTTTGAAAATAAAAATGTTTTGAAAGGTACGACTTATACTTATAGCGGTCAGGATTTGATGGATGGAAAATCAGATGCAGTTTACTCAGGTCCGATCAAGATCTTCGGTAACAATACATTCGTATGGTTCCAGGATACCGACCAGTCTCTGTTAAGCCACGCTATGGGCGTAATGAGCTCTGAATTATTGAAATATTTTGAAAAGATCGACCGTAAGGACTTCTTCTTCGCTCCGTACGATGAGTGGGATGGTTACAAATATGAGTCAAGACCTCACACTGTGAAGGTATTTGCTACAGGTTTGAAACCTGACGTAGAAGGCGGTACAGTTGCTTCTATCAAGATCTTCAAAGAACAATTCTCTAAGACTGAAGGCATTGACGATGCAGTTTATCATACAAATGCATTCATGTTCTCTGCAGAAAGCCTTGATTTTGCAAAAGTATATGTGAAGAAAGGTTCTCAGGAAAAACCGATCGAAGAATATAACGGTGCCGTATTCGGTAAGTTTATCGGTATGAGCGTTGGTGATACTCTGGTTTACAAGGTTGACCTGGATGACGACTATGCAGTACAGTATGTAGAAGAAACAGGTCTTGACATGACTGTTAAGTATGTTCCTTACAATGACGTGAACCTGGTTCCGATCGTTGCTGAAAGCTGGAACGAATGTTTCGAAGGTACTCCTAACATTTTCCACCATGTAGCTCAGTTCGGTGCAACTACAGCTAACAATAAGGGATGGAACGAATTCTATACATTCGGTACTACCGACAGAGGTTTGGTAACTACAATGAATGCAGATAAAGTGATCGGTTCTTATACCAGCTTCTATTCATTCCTGACTCAACAGTTCGGCTCTTGCAACACTTGCGGTGGCGGTGGTGCTAATACTTTTGTTAGCGGCAGCTCAAGCGAAAACTGGGTTCCTGCTCCTAACTTCATCTATAACGAAATGTTCCGTAAGGATTACAAGACTCGTTATGTAAATACTTGCTATCCGGTACGCGACGGTCAGTTCATCATCGCAGGTTTGAACATCGTTGACCCGGTTGACATGGAAGTATTCTCTAACAAGAAAGGTGCATTCGAATATGAAGTAACAGTTCTGGGCGACCTGAATGGTGAAGCTTATGGTAGAGTAGATACAGTAGGTACTATGGTTCAGATTTCTCCGAACAAATACGGTGAAGTATTGGCTCTCGTTTCTGCTAAGTTCGATCCGAAAGATCGCAATGGCCTCGAAATGACTATCGATACAATCACAAGTGGTTCTGAAAAGGGTATGTGGGCTCGCTACTATGCGAAAGACTCTATCCGTCTGGCTCCGCAGCAGCATGGTGCCGACGTGGAAAAATACAACCGCGTATACTTCTTCGACCTGGATGATTACAAACATAATCTGACAGTTAATGACGAAAGATGGGCACATCTGGGTGTTTGGGCTCCTTACGGTATCAATGTAAACGATACGCTGACTGCAGGTATCAAGGGTGACGTGAAAGTTCCTGAAGTATGGTTCAGTTCTGACGCTGCCGGTAAGAATAAGATCGACGCATTCCAGTTCGGTGTTGTAAATGGTGGTGCTTCTAAAGATTCTGTATTCTATATCCAGGGTCGTGACCTGCCTCATTACGGTACTACTGTAAGTGGTGAAGAATCTAAGATAGAACAGGAAATCAACTTGTTGAGTGCTTCTGACTTGTTCACATTCGGAACAAACAAAGCAAAAGAAGTGAAACTGTTCATCCGTGAGAAATCTATGGAACTGGCTGCAACAGCAGAAGAGAATCCTTATACATTCAAGGGTGGTGAAAACGACCTGGTGAACAATGTTCTTCGTGGTGACGTTGCTGCTAAGATCGATGTTCGTGCAACTCCGAACGTAGAAGACCTTTGCGACGTAGAAAACGCATTGTCTCTGTCGGCTGTATGTGATGTACAGAAGGATCTGCCGCTGGCATTCACTGCCGGTCTTGAAATGCCGTATATTAAAGATATGGAACCAGGTGACGTAGGTGGTAGCGATGCTCGTATCAAGTGGACAGCCACTCCGGGTGCTCAGTACTATCAGGTTGCTGTAGGTCGCTTCACTCCGAAGTATACTTCTGAAGATGTATTTATGTCTGAAGTACGTGCTGACGATGCAAGCAAGACTATCTGGGTTGAATTGTTCAACGCAACAGGTGATGTTATCCACCGTGATAACAAAGTAAACTACTGGTTGGAAGTAACTAAAGAATATACAGATGCAGCAGGTAAACCGCAGAAAGAAGTAACTAAGGTAAGTGTAGACAACTTCGAATTGCAGGGTAATACGCAGCCGATCGACAGAAACTGGGGTTATGCTCCGATTGCCCACCAGATGGACAACATGGAACTGACTACAGACATCACGAAACCGGTTAAATATACGATCCGCCTGATGGAAGGATTCCAGACTGATGCACATCAGATCGATATCTATCTGTTCGATACTCCTGCAACATGGATGGTTAGAAAACCTGTTCCGGGTATGCCTATCAACGGTGGTGAGTTCAATACAGGTGACTGGAGAACAGAAGTAGGTTCATTGCCTACAGCATATTACGAATGGCAGGATGATATCAACTTCGACGGTGAAGAATCGTTCAAGGTTTCTGCAACATCCACTTCAATAGCTGTTCATAACCTGATCCCGCAAACTGCTTACACGGCACGTGTACGTGCATTCAACGAATGTGTAGGTGGTGAAGAAATGATTCCGTCGGAAGATTATTATGACTTCGCTACATCTAAGACTGCTACCTCTACAGGTGACATCTACTTCGATGAAGCTGACGAACATGATCCGGTATCCAACGAATCAATCAATACAACTGACGTAACAGTTCTGGGTGGCCAGGGTAAGGTAACGATCCTGAATGCTGCTAACAAGAATGTTGTCATCAGCAACGTATTGGGTCAGACAATTGCTAACACGACAATCAATTCCGACAATGTTACATTCAATGCTCCGGCAGGAATCGTAGTTGTTGTAGTTGATGGAACAACAGTGAAGGCTGTCGTTAAGTAAGACAATGAATAACTATTGATATAAAGAAGTTTATAATCAATAATTTAAAATAGATAACCGCGCGGCGGCAGTAGAGGTGTTGCTTGCAATGCCTCTACCTGACACCAACTAATCCGTGAGGACGAAAAAGCGGGTATTAATACTAAAGTAATGAAATATAAATTCTTCCGCTAGTATTGCTGTGAAGCAGGAACGTGGACAAAAAATTTGGCCCTGGCAGTAAATATTTATTCACGGCCGGGGCCTTTTTGCCTATTTAAAGTGCAAATAAATAATGTCTTACGAAAAACCACGATTCCTCATTAAACATAATGAATGTGTCGTACGTGAAATATTTGAGAAAGTTCAGCAGTGTATCCCTAAATTATATCCCCTGCATGAATTGGATCAATGCGTGATAGAAATAGAATATTAAAAATGAAATACTATAAAGTATGGGAAAAATATACTTTACTGATATAAGCAGAAGGTTACTTCTGTTTGCATTACTGTTGGTGGGGTTTGTGACGCAAGCGAAAGCGCAGGCCGTAACAATTTCTGCCACTAGTAATGTAATTGTGTTTAGAGATATACCATATACAGATAATGGAAATCTCAATGAACTTAAATTTGGAGCCACAGCAGATGATGTTAAAAATTTGATTACTGCGTATCAAATAATAACAACAGAAACTCCTACAAGTCCCCAATATTTTGATAATCGTTTGGATGGTGCAAGTAAACAGTTTAAGGGACAGGATTTTAGTGCAATAGTTTCTGAGTTAGGAACTTTGACTTCTTATGATAGTCCGAGGCTTGAAGGTTTACCGGCAAGTATTGAAGGAACTACTGAGGTCCGGATGAAAGAGTATTCCAGACATTCGCCTGATTTAACTTATAATGATCCTATATATTATTATATATTGAGGGTTGGTGCAGATGGTAAAGTTGTAAGTTTTACTTTATGCGAGCAAAGAGTTAACTGGGAAAATGCCGTGGCTTATACGATTGGTAATATAAACTCGGTAACAAAGAGAGTTGAATTACCTTTATACACCATTACTGCTACGGATAATCTGGCTAATGTTGTCAGCTTAAAAAGTGACATTGCAGACAGGTTGACAACTTCAACCGGAACTCCGATTTATGCCAGTGATATTACTTTAAGCAGTCCGACAGGCCCTGTTACTTCTGATAAACTGGCAGGAGGAACTTTTCATTATACGGCGAAGCTGTCAACTCCGGCAGGGGTTAAATATTCATTTACCCGTTCCGACGGAGTAAATGTAGCTCCGGTAGAACCGGGACAAACCAATGTTTCTGTCCTGGTTGAAGGCGCTATTGTTGTAACTGATAAAAAGGTGGTAACTATAAAGGTGCCGGCCAAGGAAATCTTAGCCCATTATAAAAAGGAAACGAAGGCCAATGCTGTAGAGCTGGCTGATGAAATCTATAATCTGATAGAAGCCGAAATACCAGGCACTGAAAAGAACGATATACATATCTCAGATGTGAAGATATCTAATGGCGGTACAGTCTATACCGATGGGTTAACTGCAAAGAATTATACATATACATTTGAAATAAACATTAATTCGGATGATCTGATCGTTGACTTTGTCCGGTCGAATGCCCAGATAAGTGGTGTTACAACAATTGATCCGACGAGAGTAGAAGGTATAGCAAACAGACAGTTGGTGAGTGTCGGTAACAGTATTGTAATAAAACCGACTCTTGATGCTTCGGTATTTACAGTAGCAAATTATACTCCGATAAGTGCCCAGGTTCAGGACGAAACAGCATTGAAGAGTGCTATCCTGGCCGGTCTGTCCAAAAAGAACCAGACGCTGATCAATGATGGCGTGCTTTCGTTCGAAAACATACAGATCACAGGCTCGCCTGCATATCCTTTGGCAGTAGGTACTTATTCCTATACTTTCGATGTTCGTGCAAAGAAAGATCTGAAGATTGGTTTCACCGATGCTGAGACTACGGCAGCCCAGATTATTCTGGAAGGTCAGACAGGCAGCTTCTCTGCTGTGAATAAAGTAGAAGTAAAGAAGTCAGTTGTAGCTGCAACCGGCAAAATTATTTTCCCAGCTAAATTTACGGCTGTAACGTATGGTACCGATCCTTCGACATCCTTGCGTAATGCTATTTCGCTGGACAAGATGCCGGATATGGCACAGGGGTATTCTCTGACATTGGTCGCTACTGATAATACGGAATACGATTTACTGACAACCCCGACTCCTCCGGCAGGAACCTACACCCTTAAACTGACATTGCCTACCAGTGATGTTTACGATTTCTCTAAAGTAACCGTAGATAACGGAACAAGAGCAACGGGTGATGTCTTTACGGCTACGGCTAAGTTCACGATCAGCCAACAAAAGATTGGGGAAGTAGAACTCCCTGTCTGGTTGCAGACTACCGCTTTAGGACAGTTGGATGCCGTGACGGTAAATAAGGCGAAGAATAGAATCCTGAGCCAGATATCAGCTATCAGAGGTATCGTTGATGTTAAGATTTATACAAACGACGGCTTCAATTCGGAAGTAACCAGTGGTAAATTGACACCGGGTAATGTATATAGTTATATTGTTACATTGGATGCTAACTATACGGATGGTGGAAAAACAACAACTTCGGTTGGTTCGCAATTTGTATCGTTTGACAAAGCAACAAATAGTTATAAGGTTAAGAATGTTATTTCCGTAAAGAAAACATCTGTAACGATTGCATTGCCGGATCGTATCACAAATCCGATCGAGATAGGCAGTGAGTTTGCTTCTGTTCCCGATTTGGTAGCTTATCTGGCCGCCTCTATCAATACGATCAACGAGACGATGTTTACTGAAACCGGATTAACGGCTACAGTAACGGGTATCTCTCAATTACCGACAGCCGATAATACACAGATCGCTTATACGGTGACAGTTTCCGATCCTTCCGATCCGGACTATAAATCGAAATACGATTATACATTTGTGACCGGTGGTTCTGTATCTTCAGGAAATCTGCAGGCGACAGAAAATGTATGTGTATTCAATAACGCCTTGTTGTTTGTAAAGATTTTGCCGACAACAGCAACAACTATGCGTCTGCCGAAGTATTCGGAAACGTATGTGTACGACTGGAAAGCAAAAGACGTAACGACTCTGATAGCCAACGATCTGTTGTTGAAGAATGCTGGTATCCTGACAGTCGAAAAGAACGGAAACAAATATACTCCTAACTATGCCGTGGCTCTTCTGAATGCCCAAGGTACGGTTGTTGGTCAGAATAATGCAGTAGCAGAAGGAACAACGTATGGCTATAAGATCACTATCAACAAGAGCAAATATTTGCAAGCGGTTGATCTTGACATGCAGAATGTGTATGTGGATAATTCCGCAACAGATAAGATTGTCATCACTTTTGTAAACAGCGTTGAAATCAAACTCCGTAACGATGCAAACTTCGTATGTAAGGATGCTTCCGTAACTATGAGCGGTGTTGATTTCGAGTATGATTTTGTGGCTGGTATCACGAAAAAGGAAATTATCGAACGCATCAAATCTGCTATCCTGTTTGCCAATCCGGGGCTGGCTGAATATATTGGTGAGGTAACATTGCCGAATATTAACCGCGACAGAGATATTACAGATAAGAACGGTGATTTCAAATCTACTTATAAAGTAGTATTTACCGATGCTGTAGCAGATTTCAAATCGATTACAGTGAATGGCAGTACAACCGGAATTACCACAGAAGGTACTTCTTATGTATATACTGGAAACTTCGGCCTGATTGCCCGTCCTGTTTTGACACTTAAGTTAAATACTTATACATTCAATAAGAACGACGGCAGCCTGACTGATGAGGTAATAGAACAATGGATCAAAGCCGATCTACTGTTGACAAATCCGGATCTGATGGGGGTAACAATCTCTTCTGTTTTGTATATTCCTCGTACACAGTCTTATACGGTCTTCTTCCAGAGCTCATCGAAAGTAAGAGATATCAAATGTGATCCGTCGCATGTGATCCCGCTTCCAAATCTTTTAGGTGGTGGATACTTCGCAACTTATCTTGGTTCGATCACATTCGGTGACGAAGGTGATATCCCGGGTGTTCCTTACCACATGAGTGCAGCGCTTCCGGCTTATATCAAGAGTCCGTTGACATTTGGCAAGACGGCCGAAGAATATGGAAATGATATCCTGGCTGATATCCAGAGAAAGATTAAGGCTGACAAAGAAGCTTTATTCCCGCAGATACCTACTTTGAGCAACTGGGGTGGAAAGATTTCTTTGATCTACAACGAATCGGGTAGCACATCGGAAGCGATTGCCGATAACTCATATCCCGAGGTAACTAACGTATATGGCTATAAACTGGAATTTGCCAATAAAGCAGACTTCGAGAAGTTCTATAAGTTTGCTTACACGGTAAGTGAAGGACAGTTGGAAGTAGACGGAAATGAATTCGTGTACAAGCTGTCTGTTGCAATCCAGAAAGCAAAACATAAAGTGACATTGCCATTAGTCAACGTTACTTACCGCGACATCAATACGAAACTTGCTTTGCAGGATTCTATCAAGAATGCTATTCTGGAAGATCCGGCTAATGCCAAGTTCTTTGCAGATGTGGCTAAACTGATGAAACCGGCAAAGAGCTTAACTGTAACTTTGGACGCTCCGGCAGAAGGCCCTGTTCCAGCAAAAGCAGGTTATAGTTATACTGTTGAGTTTGCAAATCTTGTGAACAACAATATTGCAATAACAACAACCGGTGGTCAGAAGCTGAATGTAAACAAAGCGGCTATCGAGTTAACGTTCCCGGTAACTTCCTACAAATACGGAAGAACTAAAGTCTCTATTGAAAACGATCTGTTGAACAAATTCCTGGATGGCAACAACGACCTATTCAGTCTGTATGCATGCCTGGCAGATAATTTGTCTGATATGTTTACTGTCAATCTGGATAATGTAAATGCTACTCCTCCTGCCGTGGGTGACTATCCTTATACAATTACTGTAAAAGAAGAGCAGCGCGCTGCATGGGATAACTTTACATTTACTTATAACGGAAATACAGCATTCGTCGGTTATGCACATCAGCAGGGTGACGGTGTTTCAATCGGACAGCGCAAACTGACTGTTACATTGCCTACTTATTTGGCTGCAACTGCAGAAGAAGGAACAGCTGCAAAAGCGGCCTTCACATTCGGTAAAGCAACGAAAGCGGAAATCATCAAACAGATTACCGATGATATCCTGGCACTGAATGCTAAGCTGACAGCCGATAATATGGTAGCGGTAGACCTGGTGATTACCAACAAACAGATGGATAAGCAAAATCCGGTGATCGGTAATTACAGCTATACGGTAGAGTTGACTTCCGACGATTATACATTCGTCTATGCTATCGAAGGCACAGAAGTTACAACTATTCCTGATTCGGAAGCAGTTACTGCTGTCGATGCAGTGAAAGTGGTAGCTCCGGGTATCGTTGTTACATTCAGCGAAGAACAATTGAAAGGTGTCTGGAGTATTGTAAACGGTGTTCCTGTTTACGACCTGACTAATCTGGCATTGGCTGCCGGCGATTATGGATTCAACTTGGTATCTATCGAAGAAGATCCTGAAAATCCGAAAGCTGCAATGACTGAAACCCGCTGGAACCAATTGTTTAGCACGAATAAACTGCACTGGGCGTTGTATCGCAACAACAAGCTTCAGTTCCACGGAAATACGTTGAATAGCGTATTGGTTGATTCGATCAAGAATAACGTGACTCAGGGTAACTATAAACTTCGTATCGTCGATGCTTCTTTGTTGAAATCTGTTATCGGTAACTTCGACATACAGCTCGACACTGATCTGGCTAATCTGAAGGTAACTGCGGCTACCGTAGAAGTAAAAGCGGCTAAAGATGTTTATACAAAAGTATATGGAACGGAAGTAACAAAGGCGGCAGACCTGAAGGTCGCTTTAAACTTTGCTACCGAACCTAAACTGAATGCAGCGAAATTACTGGCTGAAAAGAATGTAATCGACCTGTTCCAGACAATCTTACCGGTTGATGCTGACGTATACGAAGTAGATGCTCCTATAGGCGATTACCAGCTCCGTGTAATTGATGATATGACAAGAGAAATGTTGACTCCGGTTATCGGTGTTAAGTTCACCGCCAGCGAAACGCAGGCAAAAGTAACTGTGACTCCGGCGCCGTTGACAGCAGCAGATTTGACTATCACTCTTTCTGTAACCCGTGAATATGGGGAAGATGCAACAGATGCCGACGTTTATGCCGCTGTGACAGGTGAATTATCTGACGCATTCCAGGCAGAGATCAGCAAATTGCTGAATGCAGAAAATGTGAACCGTACAAGTTGGTTGGATTTGTCGGGTGTTAATAAGAAAACAGACGTTGGTACGTATGAATTACGTCTGACTTCTTCGGCTGCCGCACAGATTGCAGCATTGCTTCCGAACTTCGATATTACAGGTGCTACTATTGTTAATGCTGGTCTGACGGTTACGAAGGCTCCGCTGACAGTACGTGCGAAGAGTTATAGCCGTCCGTATGGCGGTGGTAACCCGGATCTTGAAATCGAATATATCGGTTTGAAGAATAATGAATATGAAAATCTGGCAGACGTATTCTCGGTAATGCCGAAGATCGCTACGGATGCTAAATCCGATTCACGTGGTTCTTACGACATCTACTTCACGACAGAAGGTGTTGCACGCAACTATACGGTAACGCACGAAAACGGAACATTGTCTATCGACAAGATCCGCCGTACGATCATCTGGCCGTACGATCAGCGTAATCTGGTAATCCCGGTTGGCGAAACGGTAGAATTGTCTGCTTACCTGAAATCGGAAGCCGACGGCAAGCCGTCTATCAATGATATCCGTTACGAACTGTCGGGCAACGACCGCGAACGTGTTATCCTGTCTGAAGTTGCCAGAGGCAAGTATGCTGTAACAGGTCATGTACGTACGGAAGGCGACGATTATGTAACCATCACGGTATATGCCGACGGTGACGATACATACGAAGATGCAACTCCTGTAACAGGTACGATCAAAGTGATCGCTCCGGAAGGTGACGCAGCTAAAGTAAACGTGATCGTTTCTAACGTAACAAGTATTTATGACGGCAATCCTAGAACTGTCAGCGTGAAGGTGACCGACGTAGAAACAGGTGAAGAAGTGAAAGACTTCAGTATCTATTATGAAGGCGACCAGCTGGGTTCAGTACCGACAACTTATCCGTCATCACAGGATGCTCCGACAGATGCCGGTGTATATACTGTAACGGTGAAGGCTACACTCGGTTCTGTCACTTATGCTTACACCGCTAAGAATAAAATGGTGATTGCTCCGAAAGCCGTGGTGGTAACAGCCCGTAGCTTCGACATCAAGTACGGCAATGAATTGCCTTCTTATGCGAATGCTTACGATTACAATAAGAATGACTTCCTGAATGGCGAAGACTTCAAGGTGGGACAGGCTCCGGTTGTACGTATTGAAGCATACAACGGCAAGGCCGGTTCTTATAAACTGACTCCGTATTCGGCACAGGACTTCGGTCACAATTATGTGGTTACTTATGTTTCCGGATTCCTGAAAGTCAGCAAAGCTGCTTTGACGATCCTGGCAGATAATAAGGAATCGGTTTACGGCAAGGAGCTGGAAGAACTGACTTATACAGCTACAGGTTTCGTGAAAAGTGAGACGTTGAAAGATCTTGGTTTCGCTCCGCGTATCAGCTCGACTGTTACAAGAACATCAGATGCAGGAGTTTATCCGATCACATTCTCTGATAACTATACTTCAGACAACTACGAAGTTTCTTACGTGGACGGCAAATATTCTGTTATCGCCGCTTCGCAGAAGATTACATGGAATCCGGAAAGCGTGATCGACGTAGAAGGTGGTGATGTTATTCTGACCGCTTCTGCTTCAAGTAAACTTCCTGTAACATTCAATTCGTCTAACGATGCAGTAGCCTATGTGAACCAGATTGGAGATGCATGGATTCTGACTCCGGTTACTTCCGGAACCGTAACGGTTACAGCTATGCAGCATGGTAACAAGAACTATAACGCAGCTGAACCTGTAGTGGTAACATTCCTTGTAGACGACGAATATCTGTCTGTCGATAACGAAAAGATCACAGTAACAGACTACATCGAAGTATATCCGAGACTGTTTACCCATTCTGTAACAGTGGCCGCTCCTTCTGAAATCAAGCAAGTTGAATTGCTGTTGATGAACGGTACGTTACAGAAAGTAATTCGCAAACCGGGATCTGTTATTGATCTGTCATCGTTTGGATCAGGTATCTATCTGCTCAATGTAACATTGGAAGACGGAACCTTCAAATCAGTGAAGATCATTAAGAAGTAACCTGTAAAACTAATTTAGTATGAAGAAATATATTAAATCAATATTAACATCGAGGAAGCAGCTTATGCTGCTTCCCCTGATGCTTGTTTCAGGCGGTATCATGCAGGCGCAAACGGCTGTTCCCGATACCATATATGTAAGTTTCAATGCCGCAGATCCGGTAACGATGACGTATGGACAGGACATGAATACGGTTGTTTCCGATGCCGGCTTGACAGGTAGCAGTTTTAGTTATCTGTATGTGAAAGCAGAGGACGGAACGACCAGCGGTTTGAATGGAACCGTATCTTTCAAGGATGGTGCTACCGTAGCCAGTGTATTGAAATTTTCTGCGACGCCGACAGTCGGGGGCGGACAGGCTCTTGGGTTTGTAGCCGATAATCTATCGAATTATTTTAGCTATACGGCAAATGGTGAGAATGTAGTTTTCTTTACCAGTAACCGGAGTGATGCTTCTATAACTCGAACATTGACAGTGAATAAGGCTACATTGAGCATTGCAGCCAAAGACACCAGCCGTTTCTACGGAGACGAAAACCCGGCTACTCCCTGGTCTGCCAAAGACTTTGTGTTCAGCGGGTTTGTGAATGATGATACGGAGGCTATTTTCACGAATTCACAAGTGAATGTATTGCCGAATGTATCTTTCCCGACTGCAACTAAAACGGCAGCAGCAAATACCTTGCATGTCATTCAGTTGGAAGGTGGACAAGCTCAGAATTATGAGTTGAATTTACAGATATCTACCGGTGGAGCTTCTCTCGGAGGTGTTCTGACGATAAAACAATCTCCGCTGACACTGGCTGTTCCCGACAGCGTACGTTTGTATGACGATGCGAATGTGAAGAACATCTTCGGAAAAGAACTCCTCATCACAGAAGGTACTTTGAAGAACGACCAGACGCTGGAGGCATTATTCGGTACAACCAAACTGCAGGTAGTTCATACGGCTACTTCGGCTGCATTAGGTCAATCAAAAAGTGATGTTGGAACATATAGTTATGAGTTAAATGCTGCAGCAACAACTACAGTGTCGACTACTCTTTCTAACTACGATATCCAGGCAATCGCTGCAGGAAAGTACGAAGTGAAGCAAGATACCATCACGATCACCGTATTCCCGGCTGGTGCTGAAGTTATTATCAACGATAAACCGGTCAAGGTAATGCAAAAGATTTACGGTGAACCTAATCCTGACGGTTATTTCTATCTGGCTAAACGTCTGGAAACTGGTAGTGCTCCTTCTTATGCATTCTCGAAAGCAGCTGAGGCAGTAAATTATATTTCTGCGACAGCCGAAGGCGACAAAGGCTTCAAAGTAGCTCCGCTTGCCGGATACTTCGATTATGAAGGCAAAAAAGCGACTGAAAAGACCGAGGTGAACCTGAAGCGTGAGAAACCGAATCAGAAAGAAGACAGCCTGTATGTTGCCAAAGTGGATAACATCGACAAAGTATCTTCATTGAACTACGCATTCAAAACCGTTGACGGTTCGTTCCTTATCAACCAGCGTCCGCTGGCTATATGGAAAGTAATTGTTGACCGTGTATATGGTGAAGCCGATAAGGATACTACCTGGACATTCGAACCGAATGACGCTGACAAAAAGCGTGGCTTAGCCATCTTCGATGCGAAATATCAGACAACAACAACTCCTGACGATATCATCGACTTCATGCCGAAAGTTGTCGTTAAGCCAGTTGCTGCCGATAATACGTTGCATGCAGGTTCTTACAACGACACACTGCATATCAAGGTGGTTACTGAAGATAAGTCCATCCAGCCTCCGTTCCAGGCAAAGGACCGTAACTATAAGTTGATTATGAACACGCTGGTTCCCGGAACAATGACCAACGACAGTGTCCGCCTGGAAGTGGCGAAAGCTCCGTTGATCATCCGTCTGGATACAATCAAGAGAGCATACGGTTCAGCCGATCCTGAATTTAATAAGGCGGAAGTTCAGAAAGAGTTTATCTCTTACGAAGGCTTCAAGCTCGACGAATCGGCTAACAGCCTGGATTCGACTGCTACCGTAGCTGTCGGAAACCGTATCAAGAACCTGGTTCTAAATAACCGTCCGGCGGGTATCTTACCGGTAGGCACCTATGAACTGACCGGTATCACCGATATCAACAAGGAAAATCCGAACTACGAAATTACAATTGTAGGAAAGGCGCGCTATCAGGTGTATCCGGATAACAGTTATGTCATGGTTTGGACTCCGATACAGAATGAACTGATCGTGGGTGACCTGGTTCGTCTGAATGCAGTTGTAAAACAAGGATCGACCGTGATTGCCGAAGGTTCACAGATTATTTACGAATCATCCGATCCGGCTCTGATCCAGGTAGAGAAGGTGGAAAGCATCTGGTATCTGCGTGCAAAAGCACTGACAGAAAACGATGGTGTTACCATTACTGCCCGCTACAATGCAGAATCCGGACAGGAAGAAGCGTTGAAGTCGGAAGTATTTAAAGTAGTACGCCTGAAAAACGAAGCAGACTACAATGTCGTATTGGGTAATATGGTCTTTGATTACGATGGTAAAGGTAAAGCAGCCGATGTAAAACTGACCGATCTGAAGGGTATTACCGAATACACTCCGATTGTTACTTATAACGGTGATTACGATCTGCCGGTCGATGCGGGAACCTATAACATCTCCATCTTTGTGAAACATAACGGTTCCGAACTGCTTGTCCGCAAGGAAAAGATGCAGATCAATCCGCGTGAAGTATATGTGAAACCGAAGGATGCACTGATTGCTTATGGCGAGGCTTTGCCGTCTACATTCGAATATACTTATTCCGGCTTTATCGGTAGCGATGACTTCAAGGCGGCTTCTGCTCCTTCTGTAAAAGTTTCCGGCGACATAACCGGTGCCGGTAGTTATACATTGTATGTAGAAGGTGGCGATCCGGGTGCGAACTATACAATCGTAGGAGGTACGGGAACACTTTCTGTATCGAAGGCTTTATTGAAGATCAGTGCCGGAACCGTCAACATCGTTTACGGTGATGAAATACCGGAATTCAAACCTGTATATGAAGGCTTCGTCGGTAACGATAATCCGGATGCCCTGAATTTCCTTTACACGGTGAAGACGAATGTGAAACCGGTCAATGCCGGCACTTACGATCTGGTTATCGACTGTCTGAGTTCGGATGAAGATAACTATGCCGTGACACTGGTTCCTGGCAAGTTGAATATAGCGAAAGCAGCAGCCGGATTACAGTATTCAGTCGAATCGACAACGATTACAGTTGGTGATTCCGTTCTGCTATATGCGAACTGCGAATCTCCGGCGAAGATATCTTTCGCTGCTGAGCATATTGATGTTGCCGGCCTGCGTAACCATGTAGAAGGCGTACACGTTATCGGTAAATCCGAAGGTGTAACCAAGGTATATATCACTATACCGGAATCTACAAACCACTTGTCACATCGTGATTCTGTGACTTTCAATGTGAAGATGGGCGCAGTAGGCAATGAGTCGATCACTTTACAAGGTGTCGGTTTGTATCCTACAATCGTAGAATACAATGCGACAGTCGTTTCCGAAATGCCGGTAGAAGCAATCTATGTGATTGACGCATCCGGTAAACTTCAGAAATTGTTCAGGAATCCTGAGCAGGTTATCGACCTGAGCCAGTTGCGTAGCGGTTACTATCTGGTACGGATCGTCCTGACGAATGGCGAAGCGAAAACTGTGAAGATTGTTAAGAAGTAATATTTCCTGTCTCCCTTTCGGGAAGTGGATAAAAAATCGGAGCCCCTCGGATATTATTCCGGGGGGCTTTTGTATATTTGCCTTGTAAACCACTATAAAGTAATGTATTATGAGTAAATTTCTACTAAGGATTTTGTGCTGTGTCCTGATTATTAACGGAGCTGCTTTTTTTAGTTATGTGAGTGCCCAGTCTGTTCCCAATGGCGATTTCTCTGCTGAATGGGAGACCGGCTATAATGGAGTCGGCAAGCAACCGGCTTTCTGGAAGGCATCGAATGTCAGTCAGATGGGTGTAAAGAAAGAGTTGGTAACCCGCAATTCGGATGGCTCCGTGCAGTTGACTAACCAGTTTGTCGGTTTGTTTGGAATCGGGTCGAATGCACCGGCTTATATCTCTCTGGGAACTCCCTGGGTATATGCCAATATTTCGGATATATCCAAGAGTGACGGAGGAACAACCGGAGGAATAGAATTTACCCATCGTCCGGATTCTATTGTCGGTGTATTCAAACGTAAAGTCGTTGCGGAAGAAACAGCCTGGATGGTCCTTTATCTCTGGAAAGGAACAGTCGTTTCCCAAAGTCCGGATGACAAAGAATTGATAGATAATGAGAAAGATGTGCTGGCGGAGAATGGTTCTGTTACCCTGATCGGTAAAGCTGAATTTGAAATAAAAGGCGAGTTATCCGACTGGACGCGTATCTCGGTACCTGTCGACTACCTGTCGGAAGAAGCCCCGGAGAAGATGAATATAACCATATCCGGTGCCGATTACCGTAATCGCAGCCTGATAAAGGAGAATAATACCTTATCGGTGCAAAGTGTGGAACTGATCTATAAAGACCCGGTTTCAACAGAAAAAGTACAATTGCCATCCGATTTGATTTCCGTCGTTGATAATATCCTGTATCTGAATGGTAATTACAAAAACCTGACAGTCTATGCAATGAGTGGAAAACAGCTCTACTATTCTGCCCGTCCGGGAGAAACCGTTTCCCTGTCCTCCCTTCCTGCTGGAATTTATTCCTTGAGAGTCGAAGGAGAACAAGGTGTACAGACGATGAAGTTCCGGGTTCGTTAAAAGATATTATTATTCGGAGGATGAAGGAGATTCTGACTAGAATGGCGTATATTTGCCCTATATCCAACAAACACTTTAATTTATCAATTTGAAATGAAAAGACTATGTATGGCTGTTATGGCAATGTGTTTATTGCTGTCATGCGGCGAAAAAAGAGAAGAGGCTACACTCTCCGGGTTAATGAAGTCTGATTTTGTATCGGAAGTGGAAGGTAAGCCGACCGCCTTGTATGTGTTGAAGAATAAGAATGGGGCAGAGGCTTGTATTACAAACTACGGTGGACGCCTGGTTTCTGTAATGGTTCCGGATAAGAATGGAAAAATGACCGATGTCGTGCTGGGTTATGATAATATCGGGCAGTATGTGCAGTCGGACGGAAACTATGGTGCTTTGATCGGACGTTACGGAAACCGTATCAATCAGGGTAAGTTTACTTTGGATGATATTGAATATACGCTTCCTCAAAATAACGGTGCGCATTGCCTGCATGGTGGTCCGCAGGGTTATCACGCTCGCATGTGGGATGCTAAGCAGCTGAACGACCAGGCGCTGGAGTTAACTTATCTTTCAAAAGACGGTGAAGCCGGCTTCCCCGGAAATCTGGATATCAAGGTTACTTATACATTGACGGATGACAATGCTGTCGGTATCAAATATGAAGCAACAACCGACAAGAAGACGGTTGTGAACCTGACAAACCATAGTTATTTTAATCTCTCCGGTGTTCCCGGTTCCGATGTGTTGGACCAGTTGGTTATGATTAATGCAGACAACTACACTCCGGTTGACAGCACTTTGATTCCCGTAGGTATCAGTCCTGTTGATGGTACTCCGCTGGATTTGCGTACTCCGGTAGCTATCGGCAAACAGATTAACGACCCGTTCCAGCAATTGCAGTTCGGGCGTGGGTATGACCTGAACTGGGTGCTGAATACAAACGGCGATAAGAATGTTCTGGCAGCCAAGGCGTATTCTCCGACCAGCGGTATCGCTCTGGAAGTATATACCAATGAACCGGGTATCCAGTTCTATACCGGAAACTTCATGGATGGAAAAGATACCGGAAAACATGGTGTTTTATATCCGCATCGTGGTGCTTTGTGTCTTGAAACACAGCATTATCCGGATTCACCCAACCATCCGGATTTCCCGAGTGTAGTGCTTAATCCGGGAGAAAAGTACCTCAGTGAATGTATCTATAAGTTTACGGTGGAGTAAGTAGTTCCAGTTTGTAGTAAGGAATGCAGACGAAGCGCAGAATAACGCAGATACTATTTTAATTAATAAGTCTGCGTTATTCTGCGCTTTCTGCGTCGTCTGCGTCCGGTAATATCCTTTTGGTATATCTTTTTTTCTTGTTAATAATTCTTTGCAAAGAATATATATTCTTGCTTTTAGCTATCTTTGCTTCGTTCAATGGGGAAGCCGTCCTTTGAGTTTCGGTTGCTCTCCTTGGGAACGATATGTAAGCGTTTAAGATATTATCTTTGGAACTGAAAATCGCCAAGTTTCTAGTCGGACAAAGATGATAGACAACTGAACGCTCACGCTTGTTATATATACTCCTGTATGTAGAATAGAGCGTGGGCTGTTGTCTTATTATTTGTTCGATGGGTGTTTGGCGATACCTCAGTTCCGAATAATGGATTAACAGTTTCCACGCTTCTTTATGATATAAAAATGCCAAACGAGGGAAACGGGGCGGCTTGATTGACGTATGAACCCAAAAGAAAGAGAACGGATTGCTGTTTGCCGTGTTTTACTGGATATCGCCGAAGGAACGGATGGCTATGCCTCCGTATCTGATTGTCCCCATTATCAACAGTTGCAGAATAAAATCCTTTTGACGGAGCAGGATTTTGAGAAGGCACGGGATACTTCGGTCCTGGAAAGCCTGGTAGTCCTGAAAGGGGCGCATTACAACATCAAGATGATGCTGGCACTGACCGTATGTGACCTGTATTCAGAGTATATGGTTATTCCGCTTAACTACCGCTTGGTTTTCGAAACATTGATGAGCGCGATTGACTGGCCCATCTCTTTTTCCGAAGTGCTGGCGAAGAGTAAAACGGAATAACGACTTTTAGAACAGGTTATAGTTTGTTCTTAGTACTTTAAATTCTGTGCGGCGGTTTATCTGGTCTGCTATTTCCTGTTGTTCGGGAGTCAGCGTCAGGATAAACTCTTCCGTCAATACATCTCCTTCATTCAGGAAATCGTAGTTCTTTGCCATCTTCTTATTGATAACTTTCGGTACGCTTTCGCCATAGCCTTTGGCCTCCAGGCGTTCTTTTTCGATACCTCCTGCTATCAGGTAATCCACTACTGATTGGGCACGGCGTTGTGCCAGGCGTTCGTTATACTGGTCGCTTCCTTTACGGTCAGTATGCGCTCCCAATTCGATTGTTACGTTCGGGTTGTCGTTCAGCATCTTAATCATTTCATCCAGTGCCTTCTGTGATTCGGGGCGCAGGGTCGCTTTGTCGAAGTCATAGAAGATGTTTTCGATAACTACCGGTTTGCTTATCGGGGAGAGGTAGAAGTCTACGATATACGTTTCGTTCTTTTCTTCCGGTCCGGTTTTCAGTTCGAAATTCTGGTTGAGGTAACCGCGGGCGCTTGCCATCATTACGTAACGGATATCACGTTCCAGTTCTACACGGTAGGTACCGTCTTTTTTTGCCAGTACTTTTTCGTTCAGCCCGTCTTTTCCGACGATGCGGACTGTTGCGTCTTCAATCGGATTCTCGTCCACATCAGACACGATACCTTCGATAAAGATGGTTATGACAGGAAGCTCGAATGAGTACAGGTGGTCGTAGCCGCGGGCGTCATTGCGGTTGGAGCTGAAAAAGCCTTTCTCCTTATCTCCTTCGAAGGTGATGCCGAAATCGTCACCCATCGAGTTGATGGGTGCTTTCAGGTTCTCGACATGCCATTTGCCGGTGCTGTCCTGGGTTGCTTTGAACAGGTCCAGTCCGCCCATGCCCGGATGGCCGTTGGAGGCGAAATAGAGTGTGACGGAGTCGCGTACGTACGGAAACATTTCGTCGCCGGGTGTATTGATGTCCGGCCCTAGGTTTTCCATGGGGCCGAAGTCATTGCCTACGAGCCGGGAGCGGAAAATATCTTTTCCTCCGAAACCGCCGACAGCGTCCGATACATAATACAGGTATTTTCCGTCGGGCGAGACTGCCGGGTGTCCCAGGGCGGTAACCGAGTCTTTCACGATGCTGGCACGTGTCCCTTTTCCCCATTTGGCACTGCTGCGGGTGGATACATATATTTCTGACGTGCGCGGTCCTTCCGGGTCCTGTGCGCAATAGGTGTAATACATGGTGTTGCCGTCTTTCGAGAAAGAAGGGGTTCCTTCATCAAATTCGGTATTTACTTCATCCTCCAGTTCGACGGGGGCGAGCCAGTTGCCCTGTTCATCCTGTTTGACCAGGAAGAAATCGTTGTTTCGCTGGCCGGTGATGGCACTGATCGTTTCGTCTTTGTCTTTGTTGGCTCCTTTCGGTGTACGGGAAGAGGTGAAGTAGAGCTGGTCGTATTTCTCACCGTAAAGCATCGGGCTGAATTCGCCTCGGCGGGAGTTGAATTTCTCCATCCGCTTAACGATATAACGGCTCGGGTTTTGTTTCCATTGCGGGGCCAGTTCGCTTCCTTTGATACCGTTGAGGGCCAGTTGGCTTTCCGGGTTTAATAACAGGAAGTCCTTGTAATGGCGTATGGCGTCCATATATTTTCCGCTTTTCTGGTACATCTGTCCCAGACGCAGGCTCACGATACTGTCGGGATAATCATAGCGCAGCGCATTCATATAGGCACTGGTCGCCCTCGGAGTGTTATTGATAAGCCGGTTACATTCAGCCATCCGGTAGGCGATATACCCGCGTAGATCCCGTTTCTGCGGAGACGTTTTCGTATACACTTTCCGGTAAATAGCCGCCGCCTCAAAGTATTCACCAATCCGCTGCTTCTCTTCTGCATCGCTCAGCTTCGCCGATTTGCAGGAAAACAGCAGTAATGCGGTTAAAAACAGTAGTATATAGGGAGTAATCTTCTTATTCATCACCGGATAATCTTTATATTATGTAATAACGAACGGATTGATAGGATATTGCCCGGACCGGGATTCATTATTATAATAGCAGCGAACTATCCCCATAACTCAAAAAGCGGAAATCATGTCCCAGGGCATAATCATAGATGTTCTTCCAATCGCCTTTTACGAATGCTGAGATTAACAGCAGCAAAGTGCTTTTCGGCTGGTGGAAGTTGGTGACGATTCCCTTTACAACTTTGAATTCATATCCCGGGGCAATGATAATCTGCGTGGCTGTAATCAGCGTATTCAGCTGGTGTTTGTCCAGATAATCGAGTATGTTTTGCAAAGCCTCGGTCGGTGTCAGACGGTTATTGGCGTCCTCATACGGCATCCATTGTCTGACAACCAGCTCTTCGGAAGTCGCATCCGGATGGGTGGCAAGCGTGACGCCGATATAATACAGGCTTTCGAGCGTGCGGACGGAAGTTGTGCCGACTGCAATGATCTTGCCGAAATTCTGCATCACCCGTTCGATGGTGCTGCGGCGCACGGAGATATATTCGGTATGCATCTCGTGCCCTTCTATCGTTTCGCTCTTGACCGGTTTGAATGTCCCGGCCCCGACATGCAGCGTCAGTTCTTCACGACCGAAACCTTTGGCATCCAGGTCGGCCAGTACTTCCGGTGTGAAATGAAGTCCGGCTGTCGGTGCGGCAACCGAACCTTTTATTTTGGAGTAAACAGTCTGATAAGTCTTTAAATCACTTTCTTCTGTTTTCCGGTGAAGATACGGAGGTATCGGAAGTTCTCCCGCGGCATCCAATACTTCGGCAAAGCTGAAACCACCATCCCAACTGAAACGTACCTGATGCGTCTCTCCGTAACTCTGCACTTTTTCGGCAGATAGTCTGACCGTCTGGCCAGCGACGGTAATTTCCCGGGAAAGAACCGGCTCTTTCCATTTTTTCGCATTCCCTATCAGGCAAATCCAGTTACATGCTTCTGTCTGCTGAAAGATAAGTTCATAATCGTGCGGGGCGGCTGGGTCGAGGCAGAACACTTCGATTTGTGCCCCTGTTGCACGCTGGAATAACAGCCGTGCCTGGATTACGCGGGTATTGTTGAATACCATCAGTGAGCCTTCCGGCAGATAATCCGTAATATGCTTGAAGACGCTTTCGCTGACCTTTCCGTCACGGTAAAGTAACAATTTGGACTCGTCCCGCTTGGGTAGGGGAAACTTGGCGATTCGTTCATCAGGCAACGAATAATTATAATCTTCAATACTTATCTGTTGAGTTTTTGTAACCATTGCTATCTCTGTTTATCAGGCACATTCTTGTTGAACCCGGGTGCAAAAGTACAAATTTGTATGATATTATGGTATAATGAAGTATCTTTGTCGATACGAAATATAAACGACAAAAGCTATGAGTAATATAAAGGTAGGTGATAAAGTCCGCTTCCTGAATACAACGGGAGGCGGTATCGTGCGTGGTTTTAAAGGAAAAGACCAGGTACTGGTGGAAGATGAAGACGGATTCGACATTCCGGCGCTGATTCGTGAATGCGTTGTGGTTGGCGGAGAGAATGAGATGCAGGTGCATAGTTCGAACCGTCCGAAAGTACAGCCGCAACCGCAGGTGCAACAGTCGGCTCCTAAACCGCAGCCGAAACAGGAGGAAGTGAAAATTGAAGAAACAGCCGAGGGGGAACGGATGAATATCTATCTGGCTTATCTTCCGCTCGAACCGACAAAGGTCATGCAGCAAAGTGGTTATGAAGCCTATTTCGTCAACGACAGCAACTACTATCTGTTCTTCAACTATATGAACCGTCATAACAACAGCTGGGTCAGCCGTTACAATGGCCTGATAGAACCGAATACGAAAATCTTCCTGGAAGAATTCGGCAAGGAAGACCTGAACGACCTCGAACGGATATGCGTACAGCTGATTGCTTTCAAGAAGGACAAACCTTATTCCCTGAAGAACTCCATCTCCGTTGAGTTACATCTCGATACGGTCAAGTTCTATAAGCAGCATTGTTTTATGGAAAACGATTTCTTTGAGGAAGACGCAATGGTATATCCCATCGTTCGTAACGACGTGCCGGAAAGGGAATTGCTTGTTTCTGCGGCCGACCTGAAAGAGGCGATGTATCAGAAAGTACAGGAAGACCGCCGTGCTCCCCAGACTATCGTGAAGAAGAAATCGGACAGCGCCGTATTGGAAGTCGATTTGCATATCACGGAACTGCTGGACAATACAAACGGATTGAGCAACGCGGATATGCTGACCTACCAGTTGGATAAATTTCATGAAATACTGGGTAAGTACGCAAATCATAAAGGACAAAAGATTGTCTTTATCCATGGCAAAGGGGATGGCGTTCTGCGTAAAGCGATAGAAAAGGAACTGAAAACAAGATACAAACAATACTATTATCAGGATGCATCTTTCCGTGAATACGGTTTTGGTGCCACTATGGTGACTATCAAATAAGAATTACCTCCTGATAAACAGGCGATAACAACCGGGTAAATCTTATTTACCCTTGCAGGAAATCTGTTGCCGACAGCGTCGACAATTTTGCTGACAGTGTCGACAATATTGCCGACGTCGTCGGCAACAACTTCCCTGCTGAGGAAAAAGGTATTAGCTCCGGTTTATAACAGCAACAAGCTATGGCAACCGAAATAGAAAGGAAATTCATTGTAAAGGGAGACTTCTCTAAAGAAGTCTGCGATTCCCAGCGTATCGTGCAAGGCTACATTTGTTCGCAGCCCGGTCGTACGGTGCGTATCCGTATAAGAGGTGAGAAAGGTTTTCTTACCATTAAAGGCCCTTCCGATGATAAAGGCCTGAGCCGTTACGAGTTCGAGCAGGAGATTCCTTTGCCGGATGCCGAACAGCTTCTGACCCTCTGCGAACCCGGAGCTATCGACAAAGTGCGCCATCTGGTCCGCGCCGGTAAACATACCTGGGAGGTCGATGTCTTCCACGGAGCCAACGAAGGCCTGGTTATGGCCGAAATAGAACTGGCCTCCGAAGATGAACCGTTTGAGAAACCCGACTGGATAGGGGAAGAGGTCAGTGGCGACCGTAGATATTACAACTCGATGCTGACTAAGGAACCCTATTCCCAATGGACAAAGAAATAATAATAATTTAAACAATAAAACACCATGAAGAAAATCTTATTATCCGTTCTGGCCGCCGCCCTGTCATTGCCCGCTGTTGCGGACGAAGGCATGTGGTTGCTTCCGTTACTCCAGCAGCAGAAGTTTCCGGAAATGCAGGCGCTGGGACTTAAATTGCAGGATTACGATATCTACAGTCCTGATTCCGCATCCCTGAAAGATGCGGTTGTTATCTTCGGCGGAGGCTGTACAGGTGAAATCGTTTCGCCGGACGGCCTGTTGCTGACAAACCATCATTGCGGATACGGCCAGATACAACAACACAGTACGCTGGAGCATGATTATCTGACCGATGGCTTTTGGGCGACAACCCGTGAGCAGGAATTACCGAACCCCGGACTGACCGTCACCTTCATCGACAAGATAGAAGATGTAACCGATTATGTAAAGAAAGAACTGGAGAAAGATACAGACCCGCAAAGCATGAACTTCCTTTCCCCGAAATACCTGAACGGGTTGGCGAAAGCCAAAGTCGGAGAAAAGTTCCTGCAGGATAATCCCGGTACGAAAGTAGAGATTAAGGCTTTCTACGGAGGTAACGTATATTATATGTTCACGAAGAAAATCTATTCCGACATCCGCCTGGTCGGTGCTCCTCCTTCATCTGTCGGTAAGTTCGGTGCGGATACCGACAACTGGATGTGGCCGCGTCATACCGGCGACTTCTCCGTCTTCCGTGTCTATGCCGATGCGAACGGTAATCCGGCGGAATATTCCGAATCGAATGTCCCGCTGCGTCCGAAGCGTTGGTTTAAAATATCCGTCAAAGGTGTTGAAGAAGACGATTATGCCATGATGATGGGATTTCCCGGCCGCACAAACAAGTACTATACCTCCTGGGAGGTGGCCGAACGTCGCGACATAGACAATACAGTTCGTATCAATATCCGTAACCTTCGCCAGGAAGTCATGTTGGACGAGATGCTGAAAGACCCATCTGTCCGTATTCAGTACGCCAGCAAATATGCCGGTTCGACTAATGCCTATAAGAATGCTATCGGAAGCAACTGGGCAATAAAGAAACGTAACTTCGAGCAGGTAAAAAAAGAAGAACAAGACCGTCTGATTGCCTGGGCGCAAAAGAATAACGAATCAAGCTACCCGGAAGCCTTATCGACCCTCGAACAGATAGTTTCCGACCGGAAAGACCTCCGTTTCCGTAGCTGGATGCTGGATGAGGCTATCCTGCGTGGGATTGAATTTGCAAAAGTACCGACAGAGGTGCAGTCCGTCAGTGATGCCCTGAGAGGAAAAGACCGCAACGAGCAACAGAAACAAATCCGTCTGCTGGATATGGCTTACCATCGTTTTGCCGATAAGGATTATGCCCCGGAAGTAGACAAGAAGATTGCAAAGGTCATGCTGAAAGAATACCGCCGCCTGGTTCCCGCAAAGTCCCAGCCTGCTTATTTCTCTTTGATTGACAAGAAATTCAAAGGTGATGTAGACCGTTTTGTCGATTACCTGTTTGATAAATCTATCTACGGAAGCGAAGAGAACTTCGATAAGTTCAAAACGCGTCCTTCCGTGAAAGCCTTGGAGCAGGACCCGATGATCTTGTTTGCCAAATCCGTGCAGGAGGAGAAAGCGAATCTGAATGCCGCCCTGGCCGATTTCGATTCCGGATATGCGTTGGCTCATAAAGAATATGTAAAAGGATTGCTGGCAATGTATCAGGATAAAGCCAATTTCCCCGATGCCAATTTCTCTCTGCGCCTGACCTATGGACAGGTGAAAGGCTATCGTCCGAAGGATGCCGTTTATTATAACTGCCAGACCACTCTGGACGGTGTGATGGAAAAGGAAGATTCAACGAATTGGGAGTTTGTTGTACCGTCCCGCCTGAAAGCGCTTTATGAAGCCAAAGACTTCGGCCGCTATCAGATGCCCGACGGACGAATGCCGGTAGCCTTCAGTGCAACGACCCATACTACCGGAGGTAATTCCGGCAGTCCTGTCCTGAATGCGAACGGCGAACTGATCGGTATCAACTTCGACCGTAACTGGGAAGGTGTAGGCGGCGATATCCAGTACTTACCGGACTATCAGCGCAGTATCATCGTCGATATCCGTTATGTCTTATTCCTGATCGACAAATATGCCGGAGCCGGCTATCTGCTGGAGGAGATGGATTTGGTGGAATAAAATAGAAGAAGCCGGTATGATTATGAAGACTACACGATTATTTGTATATATATTCCTGACGGCTACGCTGTGGCTTGTCGCTTGTAATAAGCCGTCCGACCGTCAGGTGATCGACGAAGCTTTCAAACTGGTGTATATACAACCCGACAGTGCGGCCTGGTTGTTGGAAAACAAGATTATACCGGCTTCTTTAACCGACAGCGATAAGGCCGATTATTGGTATTTGCTGACATTAAGCCATCTTCAGACGCAACGAAGCACAATTAATGATTCGTTGATTTCCTATTCCGTACAATACTATAAAGATCATAACCGTTACGATCTTTTATTTTATGCCTGTCGTTTTGCCCATTGGCAGGCGAGAGATAAGGAGGCGAAAGAAGCATTTCTCCTGGAGGCTGTCGCCGAAGCTGAACGGCTTGGGGATCAAACGAAAATATCCCGTGCGTATGAAATGCAGGTCGATTATTATTATGAAGAAAGGAGATATACCGAAGTGGTCGACGCTTGCAGGAGGTGGGAAGCGGTCGATACAACCAGGAAAGCAGACGCCTGGTATGTTTTAGGATTGAATTACGGTCGGATGGGTTGCAAAGATTCTTTTTTGTATTACCTGGCCCGGGCTGCTGAGGTCGCCCGGCAAATGGAAAGGCCTAATGCAGGGCATTATTTGCGCAATTATGTCGATGCGCTTGCCGGAACAAATCCCCGAAAAGCATTGGAGGTATATCGTTTGTTGCAACAACAGTATCCGGGAGAATATATTAATACGGCTTTGGGGATATGGATGGGACTGGGACAGAAAGACTCTGTAGAACATTATCTCTCTCTGATGGAGAACGGAATCATGATCGATAAGAATCCCTGGTATATTACCCGCGCAGTGATGACAAAAGCGCGTCGTGCCTATTGGCAGGCTAAAGACAAAGGTCCCTTTAATATCAGTCATTTGGCGCAATTTGTTGATTCTACATCTTCTGCCGCTATCCAGTTGGTACGCGATGAGAAAGAGCGTGTTTTTCTGCAAAACAAATTGGTGCAGGACAATCAACGGGTGGAATCGAAGCGACAACAAATGCTGGTAACTCTTTTTGCCTTATTATTCGTATTTACGGTAGTTGCCAGTATTACCCTCTTTTATATTCGTAACCGTCGGGAAAAACTTTTGGCGGCAGAAGAGGCGCTCGATACGTTGCGCCGGTTATTACAGGAAGTAACAACCGGCCATAAAGACAGTAAAGATGATTTGTCTTCCGTACCCGATCGTCGCTTTTTCCGTAAAGTCCTGCTTCAGCAATTGGGTATAATCCGTTTGGTCGCCACTTCACCGACGGAACAGAATAAGGAACTTTTACAGCAAATGGCAAGTATCGCTAATGACGAAACTCCAACCGAGTCATTGCTTGTCTGGAAAGATTTGTATCCGATTATCGATGCGGTATATGATAATTTTTATGCCCGGTTGAAGGTGCTGGCTGCCGGGTGTCTGTCGGAAAAAGAGCTGCAACTTTGCTGTCTGCTTCGCGCCGGTTTTTCCACCAAAGAGATTAGTGTCGTGACACAGCAGAGTGTCCGCACGATCTACCAGCGCAAGACCAATATCCGGCATGCACTGGGCATGAATGAAAAAGATGATATAGTTTCCTTTATCGAACATTCCGGGGAAGCCTCATAGGTTACACTTCCTTTTCCCGGCAGCATATAAAAGTAAAAATGCTCGATATAAACTTTTGTGTGAAAGTGTTGTTCCCAATCATTGAAAATTAAGCTGTTCTAAAATGGATTGCACTTTAATTACTCTTTCATATAAATCGGTATAATGCAGGTTTCAGGTTACTTTTACTCCTGAAAATAAAAACGATTTTGTATGAAAAAGCTATTACTACTGTGTGTATTGGGAGTGTTTTCAATGATGATGAAAGCACAGGAAATTACCGTGAAAGGAACGGTCAGGGATTCGGAAAATGATCAGATTGTAGCATCCGCCAGTGTTTCTTTGTTGAGGATGGACTCGACTTTAGTCGGCGGGATGGTGACGGATAATAAAGGGCGTTTCCTTCTCCGGCAAATTGTTTCGGGAGATTATCGTCTGAGCGTTACCTTTGTCGGGTATAAACCTTCGGTGGTTGTCTTGAAAGGCCTTGCTGCTTCGATTGATCTGAAAGATGTATGGCTGGAACCGGAGGCGGTCGAGTTGAGAGAGGTTTCGGTGGAAGCCTCCTCTATGGTTCGCCGGCTGGATCGCCAGTTACTGTTCCCTTCAAAAGAGCAGGTCGAGAAATCAACCACCGGTCTTGATTTGACTCGTCGCTTGGCATTACCTCGCATCATGGTCGATCCGAATACGAGGTCTATCAGTATGGCGAATGGAAATGTTCAGCTTCGTATTAACGGTATAGCGGCTTCTTCTCTTGAAATTGCTGCTCTTTCCCCGGGTGATATCAAGCGGGTGGAATATCATGATAATCCGGGTTTACGTTATGGAGAAGGTGTGGATGTGGTTTTGGATTATATTACGGTAAAGAGAACGTCAGGAGGTAATTTCGGTGTCGATCTCACTCATCAGCTGAATACGTTTTGGATGGGCGACTATATCTATGGAAAATATAACCATGGTAAATCGGAGTTTTCTCTCTCCAGCTTTATGAATGGGCATCGTTATAAGGAGTCCTGGACCGACCGAACGGAAACGTTCTATTATCCGGACAAAACTTTTCAGCGTGAGCAAAAGGGAATCCCCGGAAAAGATTATGAGAACTATTGGGCTACGACAGCAAACTATAATTATACGGAAGGTGATGATTATTTTTTGAATGCCCGCCTGAATCTGCTGCGTTATGATTATCCTCATTATTATAACAGCAGCCTTTTATCGAATAACCAGACGTCGGAAGTTTCCGAACTGACCGATAATAATAACCGGTTGACGACCCGCCCTTCGCTGGATGTTTATTTTTACAAGAAATTGCCTCGCAAACAATCTATAGTACTGAACGTTGTCGGTACTTATTCAAAAGTATCCGAAGATCATAGTTATCTGGAAAAGCAGGAAGGCAACATGCTGACGGATATCAATACGCATGTCAACGGTAAGCGTTATTCTGTGATTGGCGAGGGTATTTATGAAAAGGAATTATCAGCAGGAAGAATAACCGGCGGATTGAAACATACGCAGGCTTATACGGACAATTTGTATACCGGTTCGGGAGATTACAAGACGCATATGGTGGAAGCCGAATCTTATTTGTATGCCCAATATGTAGGAGAATGGAAAAAACTGGTTTACAACGTCGGACTCGGAGTGTCCCGTAATTATCTGTCGCAGGAAGATGTCAATTCGTACGACCGCTGGTATTTCCGTCCGCGGGTGAGTCTTACTTATAATATAAATAAGGTATTGACACTCCGGTATAATTACCAGTTTCGCAACCAGAATCCTTCGTTATCCCAATTGAGCGATGTAGAGCAATGGATCGATTCCCTGCAGATCAGAAAAGGGAATCCGGATCTGACACCCTATTTTTCCCATTATAATTCTTTGAACTTTTCGGTGAACACGGCGAAGGTAAAAACCGGTTTTTTCATCTCGTATAGTTATCTGCCGGATATCGTAATGGGGGAAACCCGTTACGACGCTTCCCGCCGCCTGTTTATTCAAACCTATGCCAACCAACGGGGTTTCCATCGGCTGACACCGGAGTTGTATTTAAACTATTCTCCTTTCGGGGATTATCTTTCCATCAATCTTTCAGGAGGATTGAATCATTTTATTTCCAAAGGAAATGATTATTCCCACACATATACGGATGGTTACTATGCCATTTCTTTGAATAGCGATGTGAAGAAGTTTGATTTCGGGTTGTTTATCTATAAGAGGGCATTCAGCTTTTCAGGAGAGAGCAGTTCGCAGGCCGATCGTTATAATATGGTGAGTGTAGGCTATCGGTTAGGTAAGGTGAAGCTGGGCGCTTCGGCATCCATTCCATTCTACGGGAAAACAGCCCTTTACCGGACGAAGAATTATTCGGCGCTGACGCCTTATGTTTCAGATAAGAAATTCGGAGATATCTATCCGGCTTTCCGTCTGACATTCTCTTATCATATTGATTTCGGACGTAAGTATAAATCCACTTACCGAAAGGTGAACAATGCTGATAACGAATCCGGAATACTGGATAGCAGGAAGTAATCGTTTCTTTATCCGGAAGGAAGACCGATAAATAAAAAAAGCGAATGATTGATACAATCACTCGCTTTTTTTATATTCTGATATAATTAAAACATGCCTTTTTCAAGTTCAGCTGCTTTTACGCGGAAAATATATCCGTTACGTGAGAATACTAATTCTCCGTCTTCTTTCTTTTTCTGGTTAACTAAGCGTTGAAAAGCTATATTGGCTCCTTTAACTATATTCTCTTCAAATTCTCTTACTTCTTGTTCACTCATGATGTTCAAGTTTAGTGTAAATATCCGAATTATATATCTCTTTTTTTTCATTCTTGAATCCTTTGGCGATTACTTCCATCGGAGACATAGAATTGTCTGTTACCATCCAATAATCACTAATGGGGATATATAGTTCAAAAAGATTGTGAATACCCGCCTCGTATCTGCGACGGATAGTACTTTCCGGTATGTTATGACCACCGGCAGCCACTCTCATTTTTACCCGTTCCACTGCTAAATCCGGCGTATTCAACCAGAAATATAACAATGTCACATAATATCCTTCCCTTTGTGCTTCCCTGATCAGGTTTGCGACTGATCGGGTGGCGAGCGTAGTTTCCATTGCAAAAGTCTCACCGGCTGCGATGAGTTCTTTGATGCGCTTATACATAATACGGCTTGCTTCTACAGCTACGGCGATACTATCTGCATTAAAAGGGGAAAGCCCCTTGGCTATCTCGTCGGAATTCACGAACTCCTTACACTTCAACATTTCTGGAAGTATTGTAAAGGAAGCCGTTGTTTTCCCTGCTCCGTTGCAACCTGATATTATATATAAATATGGCACTATTTGCTGCTTTTGACAGGGCAAATATAGATAATAGTTTTATATGTTGTACAATTTATTTCTCAAAAATCGTGAAAATGTGCAGAATTTGTACGAATAACCCCGCATTTCGTTGTTTCGGAGGGCTGTTTTGTTAAAATTAGACCCATAAAAGGTCGCTCATGATACCATCGGAGATAAAAATCCCTTCCCTGGAAAGGAGTAAAGTTTCGCCTTTTTGAATAAGCAGGCCCTGTTTAAGGTAAGGAGCTGCCTGCTTTTGACAGTAGGCAAGTTTCTCTTTTCCGAACTGTCTTTGAATTTCAATTAAACTGACTCCCCACATGGTACGAAGTCCGGTGATAATGAAGTCATTGTAGCGGGTGTTTAAATCCAGTTCCTCTACTTCTATGTCGGGTGAACCGCTGTCGATTCCCCGGAGATAGGCCGGGAGTGAGGATATATTCCATTGGCGGCTTATTCCGTTATAGGAATGGGCGGACGGACCTATCCCCAGGTATTTCCTGCCAGTCCAGTACGAGCTGTTATGGCGGGAGAGCATTCCGGGACGTGCAAAGTTGGATATTTCATACTGCTGATATCCGTTTGCCGTCAGCCGTTCTATCAGTGAGGTGAAAAGGGCTACGCTGACCTCTTCTTCTACGGGAGAAATCTTTCCGGCTTCCTTTAGTTTATATAAAGCCGTACCTTCTTCATATATTAAATGGTAAGCGGAGATATGTGGAATATCGAGCCGGATAGTGGTGTCGAGATTGGCTTCCCATTCTTTTACAGTCTGTCCGGGCAGGCCGTATATCAGGTCGATGCTGATATTCGATAAACCGTTCTCCTTACATAAGTCGACTGCTCGCACGGCCTGTTCCCGGTTATGGCGACGGTTCAGGAAGCGGAGGTCCTCTTCCTTGAAACTTTGTACTCCCATACTGACACGGTTAAAGGGTAGTGAGCGCAGGGAGACTACATATTCGGGTGTCATATCGTCCGGATTGGCTTCCAGGGTGATTTCCTGACAATGGCTTACATCGAAAAGCCGGTGGATGGCATTGAATATACGGTCGAAATCTTTCGCCTCCAGTTGGGAGGGGGTCCCGCCACCGAAATAAATGGTTTCGACAGGTTCGCCATCCGTATACTCCTTGCGTAATTCCAGTTCACGGACCACGGCGGCAAGGTACGGTTCTTTGTACTTCATCTCCGTATTGGAGAAAAAATCGCAGTACAAACAACGTTTTGCACAAAAGGGAATATGGATATAAAGGCCTGCCATACTATACATATATTTAATGGCAAAAGTAGTGAATCTATCTCTGATTTCATAGGCCTGTTACATAACATAGTTCTCAAACACGGGGCAGATAATTGTTTTTTTCCTGTACATTCTCTAATTTGCGGCCTCGTGAGTAATTCACGTAATGATATTTATTGTTAAACTCAAAATACCTGATATCATGAAAGTATACCAAACAAACGAAATTAAGAACATCTCTATCTTGGGAAGTTCGGGCTCTGGGAAAACCACTCTCGCTGAAGCAATGCTTTACGAGGGTGGAGTTATAAAACGTCGTGGCTCTGTAGACGGAGGAAATACAGTGAGCGACTATTTCCCGGTTGAGAAAGAGTATGGATACTCAGTGTTCTCAACCGTTTTCAGTGTTGAGTGGCAAGACAGGAAGCTGAACTTTATCGATTGTCCGGGTTCGGACGACTTTATCGGTGGAGCTGTTTCAGCCCTGAACGTTACCGATACGGCACTGATGGTTTTGAATGCCCAGTATGGTGTGGAAGTGGGAACAATGAACCAGTTCCGGTATACAGAACAATTTCATAAACCCGTTATCTTCGTTGTCAATCAGTTGGATAACGATAAAGCGGACTACGACGGAACAATTGCCCAGCTGAGAGACCAGTTCGGTAGCAAGATTGTTCCTATCCAGTATCCGGTTAGTACAGGAGCATCTTTCAATGCCGTTGTCGATGTCTTGAAAATGAAGATGTATCGTTGGAAACCCGAAGGCGGTGTGCCTGACGTTCTGGAAATTCCGGCCGAAGAAATGGACAAAGCGATGGAACTTCACAAAGCGCTCGTTGAGGCAGCTGCCGAAAATGACGATATGCTGATGGAAAAGTTCTTCGAAGAAGGCACATTGAGCGAAGACGATATGCGTGCCGGTATTCGTGCCGGTTTGGTTATCCGCGGTATGTTCCCGGTATTCTGCGTTTGTGCTGGACGTGATATGTGCGTTCGCCGTACGTTGGAATTCCTTGGAAATGTGGTTCCTTGTACCGATAAGATGCCTCGTCCGGTAACGACCGAAGGCGTGGAGGTTACTCCTGTAGCCGATGGCCCGACAAGTCTGTTCTTCTTTAAGACTACTATAGAGCCGCATATCGGCCAGGTTTCCTATTTTAAAGTGATATCAGGAAAAGTAAAAGCAGGAGACGATTTGCTGAATGCCGACCGTGGTTCGAAAGAACGTATCGCACAGTTATTCTCCGTAGCCGGACAGACTCGTAACGAAGTGTCTGAAATGGTGGCAGGCGATATCGGTGCAACAGTGAAGCTGAAAGATGTACGTCGCGGTAATACCTTGAATGGTAAGGGGTGTGATTATAAATTCGACTTTATCAAATATCCGGACCCGAAATACCGCCGTGCCGTTAAGCCGGTTAACGAGTCGGATGCGGAAAAGATGATGGAAATCCTGAACCGTATGCGTGAAGAAGACCCGACATGGGTTATCGAACAGTCTAAGGAATTGAAACAGACTATCGTTTCCGGACAGGGAGAATTCCACTTGCGTACGTTGAAATGGAGAATTGAAAATAATGATAAGCTGCCGATTGAGTATCTTGAACCGAAGATTCCGTATCGTGAAACCATTACAAAGGCTTCACGTGCTGACTATCGTCATAAGAAACAGTCCGGTGGTGCAGGCCAGTTCGGTGAAGTTCACCTGATTGTGGAACCTTATTACGAAGGTATGCCGGCTCCGGATATGTATCGTTTCGGCGGACAGGAATATAAAATTAGCGTACGTGATACGCAAACTATTGATTTGGACTGGGGTGGTAAGCTGGTATTTATTAACAGTATCGTTGGTGGAGCCATCGATGCCCGTTTCTTACCGGCTATTCTGAAAGGTATTATGGCACGTATGGAACAGGGACCGTTGACCGGTTCGTACGCCCGTGATGTGCGCATCATTGTCTATGATGGCAAGATGCATCCGGTAGACAGTAATGAAATTTCTTTCATGTTGGCCGGTCGTAATGCCTTCAGTACTGCCTTTAAAGAAGCTGGTCCAAAGATTCTCGAACCTGTTTATGATGTAGAAGTTTCCGTTCCGGGTGATTATCTGGGTGATGTAATGAGCGACCTGCAAGGACGTCGTGCCATCATTATGGGTATGAACAGTGAAAAAGGCTTTGAAAAGTTGTTGGCTAAAGTTCCTTTGAAAGAAATGTCCAACTATTCAACATCTTTGAGTTCTATTACCGGTGGCCGTGCTTCATTCACAATGAAGTTCTCTGCTTACGAACTTGTACCGTCAGATGTACAGGATAAGCTGTTGAAGGCTTACGAAGCTACTCAGTCAGAAGATTGATTAATAAATTAGTACCTAACTATAAGGCATCCTCTTTGGGGGATGCCTTTTTTGTTTCTTTTAGCTGGTATCGCAAGTTTCTTTTTCCTTAAAACTCTTGTTTTAGTTGCTCTAACGTATGGAATACTGCCGGGCAGGTCTCTGCATTCTTAATTGTCAGTGCATGTATCTGGTAGAATTTTTTCCGGTCCGTATGCGGATATTCCCGGCAGGCTTTCGGACGGTCCTCATAAATACTGCAATAATTGTCGCTTCCCAGGAAGGGGCAAGGCATTGAACGGAATACATACTCTTTATCTTCGTCGATATGCAAATGTCGTTGAACAACTTCGTGTGGTTTGATACGCAATGCTTGTGCAATCCGTTCGATATCACGGTCCGTGATGCGCGGTCCCAATGTCCGGCAGCAATTCCCGCAGTCCAGGCAATTGATAGAATCGAATACCTCCTGGTGGATGGCATGTATCGTGTCGTCCAGTTCCCGGTGACGGTTCTTCTTGATAGATTTGAAAAAAGTCTTTGTTTCCTTCTCTACTTTTTTAGCTCTCTCAGGGAGGGAGTTAATATCCATAAAATGATTATGTTTTAATTTGAAAGGGCAAATGTAAGCATTTATGGTGGAAAAAGAAAAAGCATCTTCATACGGTTGTTGCAATGCTGTAACAGCGGTTGCGTTTCTTTGTGTAGTGTAAATATCTTACGTATGAAACTAAGAAAATATTATCCGACCGTTGTGCTTTCTGACATTCACCTGGGTTCTGAACACTCCAGGACGAAAGAAGTAACCAATTTCCTTAAACATATTGACTGCGACCGTCTGATCTTGAACGGTGACATCATTGATGGCTGGCAACTTCAGAAATCCGGCAAGCGATGGAAACAGGCACAAACCGATTTCTTTAAAGTCCTGATGAAAATGATGGAGAAGAAAGGGACGCAAATCATTTATATCCGTGGTAATCACGATGATTTCCTCGATAAACTGGTTCCTTTCCGGTTCTCCAATATCTCTATCGTAAAAGACTATTTGCTGAACAGCCACGGGAAGCGTTACCTGGTGACCCATGGCGATATCTTTGATACGATAACAACGAATATGCGTTGGCTGGCGATGCTGGGCGATATCGGTTATACCTTCCTGTTGTGGCTGAACAAGATTTATAACAAGAATCGGGAAAAGCATGGTAAACCTTATTTTTCCCTCTCGCAGCATGTGAAACACCGGGTGAAGAGTGCCGTCTCTTACATCTCCGATTTTGAAAAGGAACTGGTAAAACTGGCACAAGTCAAACGGCTTGACGGAATTATCTGCGGTCATATTCATCAGGCGGCAAATGTCCGGTACGGCAATGTTCATTACCTGAATTCCGGCGATTGGGTAGAAAGTATGACCGCTTTGGTTGAAAATGAACAAGGAGAATGGAATATTCTGACTTACAATAAGGCAGAGTATGATATGGAGGAAGAATCTGTTTCAAAACCTGTATTATATGCTGAAGTGATATGAAAATGCTGTTTATCATACAAGGGGAGGGTAGAGGTCATCTGACACAAGCCTTGTCTCTCCGGCAGAAGCTGGCAGACGAAGGTCATCAGGTTGTCGGTGTGCTTGTCGGGAAAAGTCCGGCCCGTCGTATCCCTGATTTCTTTATGGAGAAAATCAATGCACCGGTTCATTCTTTTGAAAGTCCGAACTTTCTGCCTACGGCAAAGAATAAACAGGTTAATTTGCTGAAAAGTATAGGATATAATGTATTGCGACTGCATAAATATACGGCTAGTATACACTATATTAACCGGATGATAAAGGAAACAGGTGTAGATGTGGTAGTTAATTTTTATGAGTTGTTGACGGGGCTGACTTACTTGTTCTGCCGTCCGAAAGCGATGATGGTTTGCATTGCTCACCAGTATCTTTTTCTGCATCCTGATTTCTCTTTTCCCAAGCTGAATGCAGTCTCTTTATCTTTGTTGAAGTTTTTTACCCGTGTAGCGGCTATCGGTGCTACAAAAAAGCTCGCCCTGTCATTTCGGAAAATGCGCGAAGTTCCGGCAGATAAGATGGTGGTAGTACCTCCTTTATTGCGTAAGGAAATAATAAATAAGACTCCCCGAAAAGGAGACTATCTGCATGGCTATTTGTTGAATAGCGGATTCAGTGAAGAGGTGAAAGAGTGGCATACTGCTCATCCGGAGGTTCCGATGCATTTCTTTTGGGATGAGCGGGGAGCCAAAGAAACCACAAAGATTGACGATACACTTTCTTTTCATCAGTTGAACGATATTCGTTTTGTCAAATATATGGCAAATGCCAAAGCGTATGCAACGACAGCCGGTTTCGAATCTGTTTGCGAAGCGATGTATCTGGATAAGCCCGTCCTGATGGTTCCAACCCATATTGAACAGGCCTGTAATGCTCATGATGCCTCTTTGTCGGGAGCGGGTACGGTAGCCGAACACTTCGATTTGGATGCTTTGCTGCATTTATCGGAAACCCACCAGCCAAATCCTGTATTCCGCCATTGGGTACAGCAGGCGGATTGGTTAATCCTGCGTGAATTCCGTGAAGATTTGCTGATGGAGGAGATGCCGTCATCCGTTTGGCATCGCTTGTCTATGCATTGGGTGTATAGGGTGGCGAAGACATTTTCGATTTAACCGGTATCGCATTTTGTTATAAGTTTTTATTGCGTTAAAGCGGTAATGGCTCTTCGCCATTATTTATTCCGGTTAGTTTATATATAATATAATGTACGTGTACATTTTTATAATGCTTGCTTATAGCTTTCCTTATCAGGGTTCCCTTTTCATGTTCCTGGTTATAATCCGGAAATGGGAAGGGAAAATAAGGTTTGTCATTTTTATCCCCGATTTTGTACAAACTATCGTATTCAATTGATAAGAAAGGATATGACCTGATAAAAAAATCAATAAAAATAATTGTGGATAAAAAACTATTGTTTACTTTTGCTGAAGTATTTGACGATCGTATGAAAAGCCGGTAGATAAGGCCGGTATTATTAGATAGAACTTTAAATTACTTAGTATTAATATTAAATTTTTGATTATGAACAAAAAGTTTTCTACGCTTTTAGCCAGCGTTTTGCTGGTTGGATCCGTTTCTGCTAATGCGCAGGTTAATGCGGATCAGGTATCAAAGCTTGAAAAGGGATTTTATGCCTTGAATGCTTCCGGAACAGCGGTTACAACGACAAATGGTTCTACTGTTGTAGGTAAAAATCTTCAGGTTGTAGATGGTAAATTAAAAGTTGCGAATGATCTGACTTCAGATTATAACAATGCTTTGTGGACAATCACTGCCAGTGCAACAAATTCAAATCACTTTACTTTGGTGAATAAAGCTACAGGCTTGGCTATTACATTTGATCCGAAGACTGCTGTTGTTGCGGATAAAGATGGTAAAGTGACAACTCCTGCTACAGGTCAGTTATTAACAGGTCAGAGTATGGCTTGGGGATGGGTTGCAAACTCTTACTCAGATGAGTTGGAAGCTCCTAAAGCATTAACTTATGCATTGTCTGTTGACTCAACAATGGCTTTGGCTACTGCTACAGACGGTACTGTTTTTGCTTATAAGTATGCTAATGCAAAACCGGCAACAGGTGTTACAGCCTTGACTATTCAAGCTACTAAACCGACAACAGTAGCAATGACAAAAGATGATCTGAATGTTTTGGACGGTGGTACTAATGGTCTGTATTTCACTTTAACTCCAAAGAAAAAGGATCTGAAAGTTGATATGATCAGTGGCGTTAAATTCCAGGCTGAAGATATCACTGGAGGTTATGTTGCTTTGAAAGAACTTGGTACTAAAAAGTATCTGCGTGTGGATACTGCTGTTCATGTTGCTACCGGCTTGAATAAAGATAATCTTTATCAATTAGCTCGTAAAGAACTAAAAACAGGCGAAACTACTGCAGCTTCTGTTCCTAACCATTTTAAGATTGTAAAAGATTTGTTTAAAGACAGCGTTTTTGTTTCAATCAAACAAGATGGTTCAAGATTTACGTATGATGAAGCAGGTAATGCAACTGGTTCACAGTGGGCTACAGCTATGGTTTTGACAGGAACTCCTCATGCAGCAGCTGATTATTGTACTTTGTCAAGTATCTTGTTGACTCCGACAACTGAAGTAATGACATTCTTTAAACCAGCAACTCCTACTTCTGCTACATTGGTAGAGGAAAACTTGCTTTTCGCAGTTTCTGATCCTGCAACAGCTAGCGACTATAAAACATCTGTTGCTGACGGTTTGTATTATATTAAGAACTCTAAAGGTCAGTACTTGGCATCTCCGATCTACAATAACGGTGATGATGCAAAATGGGTAACTGTTGATGCTAACGAACAGAGCGTTGCTAATATGCCTGCTTATCAGTGGGTTGTATTGAAAAATAATACTCTTTCTTATTTTGCAGACAAATCATCTGTAGAAATTATCAACCGTGAATTTGAAGGATTGAATGCAAATGCTATTCAATTGTATAAGAACGAAGGTGCTACCTACTATTATACAGCTACTGCTTTTGATGATCTGGTAGCTACTGACTCTTTGGTATTCGAACAGATTACAGATAAAGCTGTGTTAGGTAATGAAAATCTTGGTTATAAAAAACTTACACCAAATGAGTTGAAGGTTAATCGTTATACATTCAATTACTTTAATCCGTATGTAAGCGATAAATATATTGGTAAGGCAACAGACTCTCTGTTAGTTGTAATGGATGGTATTATTCCGTTTGAATTGACAGCTGGTGATGAAGAAGCTTATGGTTATACAGTTCCTGCTAAAGGAAACCGTATTGCAGATTTGAAACAGTTGAAGAGACAGTCTTATACAATGATTTCTCCTTCTGCTAAGGGTAACTTGAAGTTCGGTCAGAATGTAGAACATAAATATGTAATTTCTAAAGAAAACGATATTACTGCTACTCCTTTCTACTTCAAAGAAAATAACTATGCTAAGCGTGCAAGCGATGACGCAAAGAACAGTTTCTATGCTTTGGTTACATTTGATGTAAATGCTTCAACTGCAGATGATATCAATGGTAAAGCTGGTGTTGCAGACGAAACATTAGATGCAACATTGAAACAACAGGTTATCAGCGAAGTAAGAACTTCTTCTTTCTTGGTTGCTCCTTATGGCGCTCCTTTGTATCGTCGTTTCAACTCTAAGGTTTTGGAAGGCAATGAAGAAACTCCTGATGCTCCCGATACATTACGTTTTGTAGAAAAATACCGTAAAGAATATTTACAGGTAGAAGCAAACGAAAACTTCAAGGTTGATGGTATCAAGTTCTTAGGAATCTATACTCCTGACTTTACAAAAGATGGTAAATCATTTATCGTTGATACAGCATTCGTAAATCGTTGGAATGGTGCTATCAAACCGCAATATTTGATCTCTATTAACCGTATGGATCAAGCATTCGAACCGGGTGAAATGTGTCCTGTATGTAAAGAAATTGTAGCAAATGGTGGTACTCGTCCTGTAAACTGTCCTCACGATAAAGCAGGTAAGGCTCCGTTCCACATGGGTGAATATCTGGTTAACTTCGCAGACTCTGTAAATAATGCAGCTAACAAAGCTGATTATGCTTGGAAAGGTTACACTCGTGCTGGTTTCGTGAAAGCTGCTCATATGGGTGATAGCTTATTCATTTTGACAGGCCGTTTTGCAGATGTAACATTAGCTACATTCGATACTGCTGTTATCAAACAAGCAGTAAAAGATAAGAAATATGCAGAAAAGTATATCGTAAACTTACAGAAAGACAATCACAAAGCAGTAACATGGTCAATGCGTTTTGTAGATCCTGAAAAGGCTGCTAAGGAAAATGAAGAAGATCGTGCATTCTTGATGGAATCTCAGAAAGCTGAAGGCGATAAAGATATTGCTCCGACTAAGGGACAATGGTTGAAGATGCAGAACGGTTGTATCGTATTGTCAGGTTCTTTGGATGGTTCAGAATCTTCATTCGATCAGATTACTGGTGCTGATGATGCTTTGATCTTCAATGTTGAACAGGGTAATAAAGAAGATATAGCTACAGAAAACGAAGCAATTTCTACTTCTGCTGTAACTGTAATCGCTGGTAACGGTGACATCACAATCAAGGGTGCTGCTAATAAGACTGTTACTATCAGCAACGTTCTTGGTCAGACAATTGCTAGCACAGTTCTTTCTTCTGACGAAGCAACTATCTCTGCTCCTGCAGGTATCGTAGTTGTAGCTGTTGAAGGCGAAGCTGCTGTTAAAGCAATCGTAAAATAAGAATTAAAGAATAATTAAACAATATAAAGCTTCTCTGCCTTTCCCCTATGGGGAAGGGCAAGTAGCCTGTGAAGGCGAACAGATTGGAAGCGTAATTTTAGTAATAAAAATAAAATAAAGTTCATCCATGAGTATCCCTGTGAAGGGAGGAAATGGACAAAAAAACAACCCCGGCGGTATTTAATACCATCGGGGTTTTGTTTTTAAGGAGCTCCTGGAAACGAAGTTCATTATGTTTAATAGGAAACCGTATTCCATACAATACGATTTCCTGTTGAATAACTATTGATTACTGATTTAAAGCCTGCTCGATATCCGCTATGATATCATCCGCACTTTCGATGCCGACAGAGAAGCGGATCAGGTCCGGAGCGATACCGGCTTCCTTCAATTGTTCGTCGGTCAACTGGCGATGCGTATGGCTTGCCGGATGAAGCACACAAGTACGGGCATCGGCCACATGAGTAACGATAGCAGCCAGCTTCAAGCTGTCCATAAACTTGATAGCTACCTCGCGTCCGCCTTTCAGTCCGAATGACAGGACACCGCATGAACCGTTTGGAAGATATTTCTTTGTCAGTTCGTAATATTTATTTCCTTCCAGATCCGGATAGTTTACCCAGGCTACCTTGTCGCAATTCTGAAGCCATTTAGCTACGGCCAGTGCATTTTTACAATGCTGCGGCATACGCAGATGCAATGTTTCCAGTCCGAGGTTCAGCAGGAAAGCATTTTGCGGAGACTGGATAGAACCCAGGTCACGCATCAACTGGCTGGTAGCCTTGGTGATATATGCCAGTTTCCCGAATGTCTTTGTATAAGTCAGGCCATGATAGGAGTCATCCGGCTGGCAGAGGCCCGGGTATTTGTCTGCATGCGCTTCCCAGTCGAAGTTACCGCTGTCGACGATACAACCTCCTACGGCAGTCGCATGTCCGTCCATATATTTGGTCGTAGAATGCGTAACGATATCGGCACCCCATTCGAACGGGCGGCAGTTGATCGGTGTGGCAAATGTATTGTCAACGATCAACGGTACGCCATGTTTGTGAGCGATACGGGCAAACTTTTCAATATCCAGTACCATCACTCCCGGGTTGGAGATCGTTTCACCGAACAATAACTTCGTATTCGGGCGGAATGCCTTGCTGATTTCCTCTTCGCTGGCATCCTGGTCGATGAATGTACATTCGATGCCCAGCTTTTTCAGGGTAACAGACAGCAGATTGTATGTTCCGCCATAAATACCGGTTGCACTTACGATATGGTCGCCGGCTTCGCAGATATTGAAACAGGCAAAGAAGTTGGCAGCCTGTCCCGATGAAGTCAGCATTGCTGCCACACCACCTTCCAAAGCGGCGATCTTGGATGCTACGGCATCGTTGGTCGGGTTTTGCAGACGGGTATAGAAATAACCACTCTCTTCCAGATCGAACAGTTTCGCCATCTGTTCGCTGGTCTCATACTTGAAGGTAGTACTCTGATAGATAGGCAGAACGCGAGGTTCTCCTTTTTTAGGCTGCCAACCACCCTGCACACACAAAGTTGCCGGCTTGAATGAATTGCTCATATTATTAAATGTTTGCTATGTAATTATATTCTGCTGACAAAAGTAAAGAATAGTTCGTTCCATTAATACAAATCTACGATCATTTATAAAAAATAGGGTACTGTTTAAAAATAATCTTTACCTTTGCCTCCGGTTTTGGTGTCACAAATCCAGTTCTACGGAAAAGTGATGAAAAGGGAATCAGGTGAAAATCCTGAACAGACCCGCTGCTGTAAGCTCCGCCAAAGTCGTTGAACACAACTCAATCCACTGTTCGCAATGAATGGGAAGGACGTTCAATGACGGAGTAAGTCAGAAGACCTGCCAGAATCAGTAGTTTTAAGCTTTCGAGGAATAAGGCTGAAAAACATGTAAGTAAGGACTTGACTGTATTTGGTAGGGAGTTCCGGCTGTTCATGTGGTCCATTCTGTTTTATCGAAAGCCTGTCGTTAATATATAATGTTTTTGATGGGATGAGAGGTTTCATACATGTATTTTTGTTGTTTATTTGTTTGTTTCCTGTAAGTCTGGCGGCGCAAGACAGGGTCACGCTGTCCGGAGAGGTGAGGGGAGAAGATGGTGCTCCGCTTCCTATGGTTACTGTTGCCATCGAAAATACGACGGCAGGGACATACACCGACGACCGGGGACGCTATTCACTAAGTCTGAAACCCGGAAAGCATACTCTTATAATTACCTTGTTGGGTTATAATACAATAAAAACAACTCTCGATATCCGTAGAAACAAAACGCTTGATTTCGTTATGGAAGAAAATTCCGTAACCCTGAATTCTGTAGAAGTGTACGGTAAATCGAAAACACAGAAGATCAAGGAAGGTGCTTTCTCGGTAAATGCCCTTGATGTAAAATCGCAGATCAACTCGTTGAAGAATCTTACTGATATAGTGAACCGGACGACCGGAATAAAGGTCCGGGAAGAAGGAGGAGTCGGTTCTGATTTTGATCTTTCCATCAACGGGTTATCGGGTAATTCTGTCCGTTATTTCATTGATGGTGTGCCATTAGACAGTAAAGGTAGCAATGTGACGCTTGCCAATCTACCTGTCAACCTGATCGACCGGGTGGAGATTTATAAAGGGGTGGTGCCTGCCTTGTTGGGAACGGATGCATTGGGCGGTGCCGTCAACATTATAACCAAGGCGGAGAAGGAGAACTTCCTGGATGCATCTTACAGTATTGGTTCCTTTCATACACACAGCGCCGACCTGAATGCGCAGTTTGTGGAACAGCGCACAGGTTTGATTGTGCGTCCTACCGTTGGCATCAACTATTCGAAAAACGATTACCGGATGAAAGATGTGCAGATGCGTAACGAGACAGGCGATCGGTTTATCAATGGCAATCCCAAACGTTTCCATGACGGTTATTTCTCACTTTTAGCACAGATAGAAGCAGGAATAGTAGGTAAATTTGGGGCGGACGAATTATTTGTGTCGGCTTCCTACTCCAAAACAGACAAGGAATTGCAGACAGGCTCCGTACAGACCAAAGTGTATGGCATGGCGGAGCGTAATTCAGATGCGTGGAATGTGTCGGCGCGGTACAATAAACGCAACTTTCTCACAGAAAATATGACATTGAAGGCGACCTTATCACACACATGGGATCATTCCATCACCGTTGATACCGCCTACCGTAAATATTATTGGGACGGTGGCTATATCGTGAGCCAACGTAACGAAATCAGGGGCGGCGAACCTACCATGCGCCACTATAAGCGTCCGTTGACTATCGTGCGTGCCAATTTGGATTATCAGCTGAATGAGCATCACGGCTTTAACCTGAACTATAATCTGAGCCGGACAGGCAACGACCGCTACGACGATTTAGACCAGAGTTTCGAGCCGTCTAACGATGCGGTTACCAAGCATATCGTCGGACTGACTTACAGCCAATCGCTTTTCGACGGCAAGATGCAGAACGTATTCTTTGCCAAAGACTACGTGAACCATCCTAATATCCGGCAAACCGATCAATCCACCGTAACCGGCTCGGACAAGGTACAAGGTTCGACTACGAAAAACTATTTAGGATACGGAGCCGGACTGCGTTATACGTTTTTCAACCCGTTGGCGGTAAAGATTTCATACGAGCATAGTGTACGTTTGCCTATTGCCCGGGAACTGTTAGGCAACGGAACGACCGTCTATGCTAATGTGGCGTTAGAGCCGGAGAAGAGTAACAATGTCAATCTCGCCTTGTTCGGTACATGGCGTCCGGCCGCCCGTCATACCGTCTATTACGAGGCAAACGGTTTTCTGCGTTATGTGGACAACTATATACAAACTTCCGTCATCGAAAAAGAAGGTATGTTGCAGTATGTCAACGATCCCGCTGTCCATATCAAAGGTGTGGAAGGTGAAGTCAGCTACGACTGGGATGGACGGTTGCAACTCATGGCTAATGTCAGCTATCAGGATGCCCGCGACCAGCAAGAGTTCAAAGAAGACGGTAAACCCTCGGCCACATACAACAACCATGTACCTAACCGTCCCTGGCTGTTCGGCAGTGCGGAGGCGAGTTATACGTTCCGCAATCTTTGGCAACAAGGCGGCAAGTTACGGTTAGGCTGCACATTCCAGTGGGTACATTGGTATTTCCTGACCTGGGAGGCATACGGCAATTATGATACCAAGGCGCGCATCCCTTCGCAACATATCTGCAATGCCAATGTAACGTACTCGTGGAAACGCGACCGCTACAATATCTCATTGGAATGTGCCAACTTCTTGGATGAAACGGCTTACGACAACTATAAGCTGCAAAAGCCCGGACGTGCTTTCTTTGCGAAATTCAGGGTATTCATTAATTAATCATATAAATAAAGTAGAAAAATGAAGAAGTTCAAATTTGTATTACTTGCCTTCATGACAACTATGATGGCGTTCTCATTCACCGCTTGTTCGGATGACGATGACGTTGAAGAACTGACCGTGACCGGAGTCACAGTCAATCCGACCTCCTTGGAACTAAAGGTGGGAACAACAGGTTCTTTAACCGCTACAGTCGCTCCCTCCAATGCCGCAGTTACATCCGTTACATGGAGCACTTCGGATGAAAATGTCGCTACTGTAGACAAAGGAGTTGTTACTGCCGTTGCAGAAGGTGCTGCCACAATCACCGTTAAAACAGACGACGGCGGATTTACAGCGACCTGTTCCGTTACGGTTACAAAAGATGCACCGGCTTTCGACGAAAGCAAGTACCATTTCGATTTGTTCCTGACCGTAGGTAAACATGGCGGTATGAGTAGCCAAAACAAAACTGTCGTTAATAGCATCGGCAAGCTGACCGCAGATATAGGCACCATCTCTATTAAAGGCGAAGGAACGGAACTGGGCGAATATTCTATGGAGAGTATCTCGAAAGGTAAATATTATTACCAGGTTCCTTCAAGCAACGACCGTTTCGTGAAATATCAGATCAAGAATAACCAGGTGGTGGAAGTAGCATCATGCCCGTTCAAGACGAATACTTATAAAGTACGCTCATATACGCATGCCTGGCTTGACGATAACACACTCGTTATCATGGCTGCCAGTGGTGATGCCAGTAAAGTCCTTTGGAGTAAGCTGAACGCCGATAATATGTCGATTATGGAGGAGGGTACATTGGATATTCCACTACCTGTATCTGAAGTGGAAGGCGAAGAGACAAAGAAGTTCTCAACATCGGGTATTCTTACCTATAATGAAAAGGCAGGAAAATTGTACTACTTCTATTATGGGAAAAACGGTGTGTCCGGCAGAGGAGGTAAGACTACAACAAAATTTTATACAGCAGTCCTTAACCCGGCCGATTTGACGAAGGTTGAAAAAATCACACGCAATTCGCTTGCCGATGAAATGGCCGGAAGTGCTTACGGTGAATTGATGCAGAACTGTGTAATGTATGATGAAGAAGGTAACCTCTATCTGGCTGCAACCGTAATTAAAGATGATATAGAAGAAGGCCATCTATTGCGTATCAAGAAAGGGGAGACAGATTTCGATCCTGACTACGATGGGTATCCGAATGCAGACGGTAAACTGCTAACCGTCCAGAATCTGGGTAACGGTAAGGCTTTGGCGTATGCACGCAACGATGCGGCAGGTACTGCGATCGACAGTTACAGCCATTATTATTCCATCATCGATCTGGCTACGGGCGAAAGAACACGCCTGGTTTTTGGCGGCAAAGAACTCTCTTACAGTGGCGGCCGTTTCTCTCAGCGTTCTGTCGTGTTCAATGAGAAAGCATACATTGGCGTGAATACCGAAGCTGATGCCAATGCCATCATCTACATCTACGACACCAAGACTGGTACTGTAGAAAAAGGTGTGGAAGTGGCTGGCGAATTCTACTTCGATATGATCCGTGTAGTAGAAAACGATTGATCTCTTTCAGGTTTCATTCGGTGTGATCCACCATATTTCAAAACCTTTGGCTGAAGGGTGCGCATTGCTGATTTGTATTCCGACCGATAGGCATCCATGCCCCGGTGGATAGTTACCCGTCGGGTAACGAGTAGTTATCCGTTTACAAGGTATAGGTGTTTTGATTTGTAAATAAGGGACTTTTGATTACAAAACATATATGTTTTGAAGTCAAAAGTCCTATGTTTTGCAGGAGGTTGTCCTGGTCCGGATTTTCGTATACATTTTTTATCATTTCATCCCTTCAGGGCGGCAGTTTGATTAGTAACCTGTTGAAGCGTCTGAAGGCTGAAACCTATAGATTGAAGTTGTATCTGTTGCTTTGATTCGGCATATTACAGATTCAAATGTAGGACAGTAGTGTCATAACAGATAGCACACCGTGTTAGCCATAGTAGCACTATAGTGTTGGTATAGCCAGGTCTATAGTTCTGTAAATTCAAGATTATCTGCTCATCGGCATCGGGTTGAAGCATAAAATCCCAGGGAATCGTTTTATGTTTCATAATCTTCCGGAGGTTTTGCTCTTTATCAATACCGGTTTCCCTAACGGAGGATATGATTTCTGAGGTTTTGTTTTTGTAGCAGGCCAGGGGGTAACATGATCGGATTGCATAAAGTCGTCAAACGTACATGGTTCTCCTGCAAGCCTTCTGATTCTGTCAACAATCGCCCAACGGCTGGGGGCATTATAATAAGGAATATTAATATCCATGCAACTGATTTCTTCGGGACGCCAAATTCCTGATTGATAGCAATATCCACCTTCGTAGGCTCCTACATAAGTATACTTTTCTTTTCCTGTGAAAATACTCCAGGGGGTTCGGGACAAATCATTTGTCGAAGAGACATTTCGATAGCAACCGAATTCTTGCCAGAGGTGCAGTTTTGCCTTTACGTCTTCTGAAGCCTTTTCTTCATAAATAATATATTCATCTGCTAAAAGCCCGAAAGCATGTCCTCCTGCTTCGTGATGTACCAATGCTTTGAAATCAAAAGGAGGTGCTTCTTTGCTGATAGGGCAGGCTGCAATACAAAATCCGTTTGAATAGAGATGGGCCGTTCCGGCATATTTACTGCTGTTCAGGAAGAGGATCGTGGTCATTTCTACGACACCCCTTAATTCCGGAACCAAATTTAGATAAACTCCGCAAATGCTATCGTTCCAATTAATATTAGTGCCTTCTCCGTATATCGATCCGAAGCGGTTATCGATCGTAATACCCGGTATCTCCCCGTTTACGCCCGCTTCTTCCGATTGAGCAAATATTATATAAACATTAAAATATTTCCGGTTTGACTTATAAGGTTCTATACTGAAAAAATGCTCCATCGCTTGGTTTGCCAGATTCTCATATCGTCCGTCTTTCACCAGATCTGCTTTGGTGAACCCATCTCCCATAATAGCAATATTTACACCTTTGCCAGCTGATGCCGTCTGCAAACGTACATATTCACCATCTGCGTAATAAGTTAGTCCGTCTTCTTGTTGTATGACACGGACTGTTTTGGTTAGAGCGGAGGATTTGATATTGATATTTGCTTCACGCCTGACTTTTGCTTCATTAGTGGAGACTGAGACAAACAAGAGTTTTGAATCTTCACTTTTTTTTATCTGGCACCAGGACGCCGTTTCCGGTTCAATGACGTACGTATATTCGGGATTGTAATTGTGATCGGTATGCGTTGAATTGATGGAAATTACCCCACTGCCGCCCTCTGGGGCAAAATCTAGTTGTTCAGTGGATACGGTGATCTGGAGAGCTTCCTGTGAAACAAAAATCGTATCGGCAGCAGAAACATCTGTTGCCTTAATATAGATAGCTCCTTCTCGCATTTCAGGTTCAAGATTCTCTCTGACCGTTAAGTATAATGTGTCTGTCGTTATTGCTTTCGTTTCGGAAAGTTGGAGCCAACTCCGGGCTTCCGGAGATATGCTGACTGTATAGTCTACATTCCGGTCTATCGGAAAGGGCCATCTACCACCTGGTTGCCCTATATACCACCCTCTGTCGGACACAACAAGTGTTGTCTTTTCCTTTTGAGTGATCTTTAAACTCTGAGCGGTCTTACCTGCACGAAACAGGATTTCGGCTGTACGTTCTTGATCCGTATTATTTTCGGCAAACATAATATGTACCGAAGAGGTGTTTGCATCTCCCGACATTGTATTTAAGGTTACCCATGAGGAATTGCCGGCCGGCATTACTTCCGCAATCCATACTGAGTTTGTATGGATGTCAATGGACTTTTCTTCTCCTTTAGCCGGTATGTTCAATTCAGAAACAGAGATTGTCAGAAACTCTTCTTCTTCCTTACAACTAGCTAAACATAGTAATAAACAGAAAAGGAAAAAGAAAATATTTGTGCAATAGTAAGACTTTTTGATATTCATATGGATGGTACTTCTATTTGTTTACAAAGGTAAATCATTTATTTGATTGTGCAAGGACGGGTTGGAATTCAATCTTACCCATCGAGTTTGTCTGTAACAATCAAGACACTTTGATAACAGGATAGTTCACAGATAAATAATAGAACTTCTCACTTCAATATCTTCTTTTGTAAAGCCCTGAACCAGATAAAGGAAACGATTCCTTTCAGCATGCTGGAGATACTGATTGCCCACCATACACCGACGATTCCCAATCCCATGGCGGATAATACAATAGCCATCGGTATACGCAGCGAGTTGAAAGTAATGCTGATGATTGCAGGAGGAACCGTCCGTCCTGTTCCGTAGAACAAGCCCTGCATAGTGATCTCCAGCATCATGAACAACATCGAGTATCCGTCTATCCGCAGGAAAATACCTCCGGCCTCGAAGGCTTCCTTCTGGGGGACGATCAGTGAGAAGACTTCGCTGCCGTAAAAGACGAATAATAAGGTACAAAGGATACCGAATACGGTGGTCATCTTCAATGTCGTGTGATAGGCTTCCAGCACCCTGTTCTTTTCGGAAGCTGCATAGTTCTGGGCGACGAAAGCACTCAGTGCCGTGCTGAATCCCTGGGAAGTGTTCCAGGCTATCGCTTCAATCTGTCCTCCGGCGGTGAGTGTCATCAGGCCGATATGTCCACCGTAAGTGGAGGCTGTGCGTGCCATGAAAATGTTGATGATGGCAAACAGCGTGTTCAGCATGGCTACCGGCAGGCCCAGTTGCAGAATCCTTTGTGAATAGTTTTTCTTTAGTCTGACGAAGAAGGAGAATCCTCCCAGTAACCTGCTTCTCCATTTTAACTGATATACAAAAATGGCACATACCGTGGCTTGCGATAACCAGGTTGCCCAGGCGGCTCCGGCTGTTCCCATATCGAATACAAAAATGAATACCGGGTCGAGTATCATATTAATGATAAGTCCCGTTCCGCTGATGTAAAAGGGTATTTTACTTAGCCCTGCCGCATTATGGATGCCGGTGAAGGCTGCCGAGAGGAATATAAAAGGAAAGGCGGTCGATACGATCCGTAAATATTCGACAGCACTTTCTGCAATAGGAGCTTCCAGTTTATAGACACCGATGATCGGATGGGCAAAGACAAAAAGAAGCAATCCCCAGCAAACGGAGATGATCAGGGCAATGGTGAGGTTGTGGGATGAATAATTCCGTGCATCCTCTTCATTCCGTGCACCTATACTTTGTCCGACACTTACTTCCGAACCGACTTTATTCAGCAGAGAGATCGAATTGGTCATCCAGGTAAGGATGCCGACAGCTCCGATGGCGGCAACGGCTTCACTGCCCAGCCGTCCTACCCAGGCCATATCGGTGATGCTGTAAGCCATTTGAATAAAAGAAGTACCCATGATCGGCAATGCCAGATTGAATAGCTGCCGTTTGATAGGGCCTTGTGTCAGGTTTTTTGTTCCTTGCATGTTCTGTCTTATTTGGGTGCAAAAGTAGGAATAAAAAAGGAGAACCCGATATTGGATTCTCCTTCTGATCTATGTTTCTTTATCTGATTAGAAATTGATGTTCACTCCGATCATCGCACTGAACTTCTGCAACGGATAACCGTAGTAAAGTTCGTATTTCTGGAACAGTACGTTGTTCAGTTTCAGATACAGGCCGAAGGTATCGTTGATGTTGTATGCTCCGGTGAGGTTCAGTTCGTTGATGTTGTCCATCTTTACGTTCTTTTCTCCTAATCTGGCTTCACGTCCGGTGGCCAGGTAATAGTCCAGGGAAGCAGACAGGTTATTGATCGGGCGGACTGTCACGCCGGCTGTGATCTCCATTTCGGGCATACCCCAGGCTGTAGCATCTTTACCGGCTAAATCAGTCTCTGAATATTTATCACTGTATTCGGCTGTCCAATTATTATAAACACCTTTCAGGGAGATTTCAAATAATTGCTGGTAACTATATTTCAGGTTGGCACCGACCAGTAACTGTTTGGTGTCTATTTCATTCATCATACCGCAAGCGGAACCGAAGTAATCTTTGTCACCGTAAGCAAGTGTCGGTACAAAGAAATAGTTATTGCTGACGATTTTATATCCTCCGAAAACGTCGAACCAGAAACCGGGAGCAACGCCGCTCTTGATACCCAGGATACCATCCAGCCAGTTGCGGGAAGGTGTCAGTCTCTCCAACGGATTGGCATAACGGTTGATCCGGTTCACATCATACATACTGTTGGATTGCAATTTACCATTGGCATTCAGGTATAGTACGGTTTTGTCGGCAACTTCGACGTCGGCAGAGATGTTGGGGGAAGCCATAAACTTCTTCTGCTCGCCGCTGAAGAACATTGCATTTACCCCTAATTTTACATGCCAGTTGTCTCCTTCTATCTTGTAGTAAGGATTCAGGGTGGCAGCAGCAAAGTTGTCGAAGTAGGTTGACGGATCTTTTGTTTCAGGTGATTTTAATTCTGAGGGTAAGCTGTAATTGAAATATTGGAAATTACCGTTCAAGCCAACACGCTGATTGCCTCCGAAACCAGAACTTAACCCGAAGTCAAGATTGAATGTCCCTTCCGACGGTGCATCGTGCTCTTTTGAATATCCGTATTTGTAAGAAAAATTGGTGTAGCAGAGATCGAGCAGGTACCCGACAGGAGCATCAGCTTTGGACTCTACGCCTACGTTCGCCTTAATGGTTTGGGCAACTTGGTTGGTTTCCATGTCAGCTGCGGGGAGAGTAGGGTTTGAGGAGGTGATAGGAGTAAGGCTTTCTATTGGCAATCCGTAATAATTAAATCCGGAATAACCATATTTAACTCCCATCTTCAATGCCAGCTTATCGAAGTTATGTTTGAAGTTTAATCCACCCATATTATCGTTCAGCTTCGCCTTAACCTTTTCATCCACTTGCAGGTATTTTACTTTTCCATTCGTTGAACGGTGCGAGAACCAGATATTCAATTGATCCTTGTCCGTGCTGAGGATATGATATCCCAGGTCGCCGTTCAGATTCAGATAGGTACCGCCGCCGAAGTTGAAATAACCGCGGCGCTTGTTGTACTGAATATCTGTCATGATATTACCTGAAGGAAGCAGGCTGATCTCTTTTGCCGGGTCGGCTGCAATCGTGAAATTGGCATAGTCGATCGGCATTTTCTTTACTTCCGGTTCCTTGATGACCGGAAGGGTGTTTACTTTGCTTGCATCCTGTACGGTCGGGTCGTACTCGCGTTCGAGCGTCATCTCCCGTTCCAGATTCTGTTTCTTCGAAGTATCTTCTTGTGCACTTATTGTGGCGGTAGTCCCAAGCAAGGCTACGACACACAGCGCTTTTACATTATATATAGTCTTCATTGTATTCTATTATTGCTTTAGTTTACCTAATCTGTCCTCAATCATAGCGGCGATTTCGTCATCACCCTTATAGTTGTTCTTCAGGTTGTTCAGATAAGCACGTGCCTGAAGGTCGTCTCCCTGGCGGATATAAATATCGGCCCAAAGGATGAAACCGCGTGCCAGCCAGTACTGGTGAGGCGTGCCGTTCTTGGCGAAGTCTTCCAGGATCTTTTCCGCATTCTTATCGTCGTTGGTATCGTAGAAGTACTGGGCCAGCAGGTATTTAGCTTCGGCACCGTGTACCGTACGGGTGTCTTTGCTGAGAATTGTCAGGTCTTCGACGGCTTTAGCCGGCTGTTTGTGGTCGATGTAGGCTTTAGCACGGATATAACGGGCTTCGGCTTCCACTTCGGGTGACAGTTTCGGATCTTTCAGCAATTCGTTGGCTGCCAGTTGAGCTTCCTCCTGTTGTCCGGTCTGTAAAGCACAACGCATGATGCCTAAACGGGCAGCTTGCTTGTTCTCCGGATTTTCGGCTATGATCTGTAAGCGCTTGAAGCTTTCCAGCGCAGCAGGGAAGTCCTGAGTGAGGTATTGCATTTCTGCCGTGCGGGCCACCGATTCTTCAAGGAATTTGGTATCTCCGCTCTCGATAACCGATTTGAAACGCTGAAGTGCTTCGTCGTATTCTTTCTTGCTAAAGGCGATGCTTCCCAGATAATAGTTCGCATTCGAGCTGAAAGCGCCTTCGGGGAAGGTCTGCAAATAGTTGATCAGGCTGCGGCGTGCTTCTTCGTTGTTGCCACGGTTGAAGAGTTTCTCGGCGGCAATATAGGTAAGCGAATCCTGTTCGCCGACTTCCAGACGGATATTTCCACCCAGTGAGTTGACGTAGTTGGCATACGAATTGATGTCGTTCAGGTCGATGTAAACCGACTTTAAGTCTTGTAAAGCCACTCTGGCTTCTTCGCTACCCGGATAATTGCTGATCACTTGCTTATAGGCTGTAGCCGCTTTTTCGGGTTGGTTGTCGTTGAAGTAAAGCAATCCTAACTGGATGCCGGCTTTACGGGCAAGGCTGCTTTGCGGGAATTGCTGTATCAATGTCTCGAATGCCTGTGCAGCTTGTGAACTGTTTTCAAGCAATACATAGGTACGTCCTTTTTCGAACAACGCATCGTCCACATATTGTGATTCCGGATAATCGCGGAGCAGGCGGTCCATTGCGCTGATCTTACCCCGGTAATCTTTCTGCAAACCCAGCAGGAAGCCTTTCTGGTAAACGGAATAGTCGCCGGCAGACGGTTGCAATTGGGCGGCATGTGTATAGTTTTCTTCAGCCTGTGCGAACTGGCGGTTCTGGTACAGGCAGTCGCCGATACGGTTGTAAGCATCTGCCAATGCCGGTGCCTGCTGGTTGTTTTCCAGATTGATATACTGGCGGAAACGGTTTTGTGCCTCTCCGTATTCTTTGAGTTTGAAATAACAATATCCCAGGTTATAATGGGCCAGTGCGTACATATCTGTATTCCGCTGGCGGGTGTTGTTCAGATAAGTACGGTAGTCTGAAATAGCCTGGCGGTAATCTCCTTTGCGATAATAGGATTCGCCGCGCCAGAAATAAGCGTCATTGCGCGATTCCATATTATAAGAACCCAGGTTGATAGCCTTCGAGAACAGGTCGACCGCTTCATCCAGCTTCATGTTGGTGAAAGCCTGCGTTCCCAGCTGGAACAGAATGTCCTGTTTGGCTTCCAGTATCTTGGTGCTCGGATGATTGATCTTATTGATAGAGTTGAGAGCTGCCTGGTAGTTCTTGGTTGTCAGGTAGACTTCCACCAGGTAGTCGTTTACTTTGTCGGCATATTGAGAGTTCGGGAAATCATTCAGGAAATCTTCGAAGATCGTAACAGATTCGCCGAATCCGGTAAAGGCAGTTTCATGGATCAGCAGCGCATAATTGAACATGGCTACTTCCTGAATCTGTTTGTCGAATGAAGAGGTTGCCGCAGCCTCGAAAGCCATACGGGCATTGTTCTTGTCTTTCAGTTTCAGGTAAGACTGTCCGAGATAGAGGTAGGCATTCTGCGAGAGTGCGTCGTTTTCGCGTACTGTCTGCGACAAGGCGTTTACGGCACTGCTGTAATTCCCTTTATTGAAATAGCAAACACCCAGAATGTACAAATCTCCTCTTAACGGGCTGTCGGTCGACGATACATATTTGCTCAACATGTTGGTCGCCTTATCCTGGTTGCCCAAATGGTAATAAGAATTACCCAGGATACGGTACACTTCGCTGTTATTCTTGCTGTTCGGATAGGAGGAAAGAAGTTCTTCGCCTTCGCTCACTACCTTTTCATATTTATTCTGTATGAAATAGATCTGTGTAATATAGTACAAGGATTGCTCGCGGTAATCCGGCATCTCTTTCAGGCGGCTGAACTCTACCAACGCGTTATTGTATTTGCCGGTTGCATAATCGATATAGGCCACATAATAGGTGGACGCTTCACGGTACTTGGTACCGATTTGCTGTATCCGCGAAAAATATCCGCGTGCCTTATCCATCTCGCCGGTCTGCAATAATGAATAGGCCAGCCGGAAGCTGTAAGCCTCCTGTTGCTCCGGACTGAGCATGTCTATATCCGATTCGTTGAACCAGAAAATAGCTTTTTGGTATTCCCCGCGTTCGAAATGAATGGAACCGATCAGGAAATTCACTTCATCGCTATGGCGTGAAGCCGGATAATCTTCCAGATAATCTTTCAATAGTTCGTCGGCATTAGGACGTCCCTGTTCATAAGCTGCATATACGATCATATAGTCAGCTTCCTGGATCAGGTCGGCATCTTTCGCATGCTGTTTGTAGGCTTCCAACTTATCGATACAACCCGGATAGTTCTTTAAACTAAACAATTCTTTACCTTCTATGAACAAACGGTCCGGTGCCTCAAACTGGTACGACCGTTGCCCGCTAGCCACATGACTTCCTACCACCAGGCACAGTGGAATAAGTATTCTTTTCATCGCTCCTTCGCTTTAATATACAGATAATAAACAGTCTCTGTTAGTTCTAAGTTGCAAACTTACATAAAAAACACCGATTTATATGCTTGCTTGCTAAAAAAGGGGAATATTCCTACACTCCTTATAACAGCACCTGAAAAAAACGTGTTAAAATCGCGTTAACATAAACCGTCCTTGAAGGCCCCTTTTGTTAAAGTTTTACCTCCATTTTAACACCAATCCTAGGGAGTGGAGTTTAAGTGGAGGTTAAGTGGAGCTTCACTGGAGCTAATACGGAGGTAAAACGGCGATTTTTGTGTTAAAATCGATAAGGATATTTGTGTATATTTAACTGGTTTTCCGTGAACACATTTTTGGCTGGAAGGGGCGTTTTGCGCTTGGTGGGTGGGAGGGATCATAAAAATAAAACCGCCGCGAATCACTTCGGGGCGGTTTCGGTTTCCACATTTACCATCAATTATGTTTTATATAATTATGTGGAGTATTTTTTGTTCTTGTTTTATTTAATCATCTTATAATAAGTCTTCTTGGCCCAGAAGAGGTTGGTGTAATAACCACTTGGCTCTTCGTAGTTTTTGGCGATAGCTGCCTGGCAGTTTTCGCTGTTGTAAGTCAACTCATCGTTTGGATAAGGCAAACGGTTAGGAGGAGTCGGATAGTTTGTTACCTGGTCGTCAGTAGCAAATGAAATAGTCGGATAACCTGTACGACGTACCACATTCCATGCTCCTAATTTATCCAAATAGCCGAAGTTTAACCAAAGCTGTGTGCAAATAGCTTCCTGTGTCGGTTTCCAGATCTTTTCAGCATAAGCTGTAATATCAGTTGTGCTTGGACGGACCAACTCGCGGTAACCATAATAACTGTCGTTGCCTTCCTTAGCCAATGATGAACTTTCTTTTTGATCCCAGTAGTATTCGCAAGATTGTTCCACACCAGTGATGAAGTTGCTTTTTGCCAAATCTGCGTTTGCAGCAACACCATATCCCATCAGATAAGCTTCCGCTTTGCTGAAACTTACTTCTGCGGCACTCAACCACAAACCGAAGAGGTTTTCATTGCCTTGATATTCAGCCCAACCTGCTACAGCTAATGAGTCTATTTTATTAAAATAGTTTGAAGTCATAAGACCTTTTTGGGCATATTCCTGTTTTTTCTGATCATTCAAATTGGTAATTTCGGCATTTGTCATACGAATATCGTAAGCAATATATTCACCGTCAGGATTGCAATCATACATGGCTGCAATACGCGGGTCGGTATTTGCATCTGGAATTCCGTTTGCCGGAAGATTCATGACATTTAAAACATTCTGAGTGGCACCGCCATTACCATGAAGTGCTTGTGACAGACTTTTACCAAAGTTGAATTTATCTGTTTGAGTATCGGCTGTAACACCCATGTTTTCTTGATTATTGTCGATAAGCGGATATTTAGTCGGATTGTTTAGGATCTCAGCAATAGCAGCATGTGCCTCGGATACACAATCACCGCCGGTAGACAAATGAAGTGCAATACGCAAACGAAGGGAGTTGGCATATTTTTGCCATTGTGTTGCATTGCCGGCTGCTACTGTATAGTCTTGACGAGATAATGCTGTAAGACCTGTTGCATCCACATTACCATTAGCAAAATAGTCGCCTACTTCTTTTAAGTCTGCAAGGATTTGTTTGTAAAGCGTTACGTCATCATCATAAACACATTTTTTCTTGGCTGCATTATAATCGCCATCTCTCCACAGTGTACCTGCACCATTGAAAGGGACATCCCCGAATACTGACAGCATTTCATGAAGCTGCGCTTCAACAAGTGTACGGCTCAAATAATAGAATACAATGTTGGAAGGTTTCAAACCATCTTCCAGATTTTCGTATGTATGTTCCAATACACGGTGTTGGGTCAACATGGTGTAAAATTCTTTCCAGCGGTCGTCATAACGGCCTTCGCCTGCCCCCATGAAACGTCCACGTGAGTTGTCATTACCGATGATGCCAGAGAAAAGGCCGGAGGTAGTTGTTTGTATGTAATGACGATAATAGATCGGGTTCATCCATGTATTCCCAGCTTGCATGACTCCTGTGAATACCTGAGGTACAGCCACTGTGGACGTTTTAGATGGATCTGTGTACTTATCGTCGTAGTCAGCATTTGAACATGACGTGACCGACATAAGTGTAAGCCCGGTTAATGCTAATGAAATTATCTTTTTCATAAAATTGATTCTTTGTTTTAATATGATTTCAATGAATTATAATATTAGAAGCTGGCACGGACAGAGAAACCGAATGTACGGGCACTTGCCGTAGAGCCACCAATTTGTGACTGGCTGATCCAGTCTGTACCATCGGTGGTTTCAGAATCGAACAACTTCAATGTGCGGTAAACATAGAATGGGTTGCGAACGAAGCCGGAAACAGTCAATCTGCTGCAAGCAAATTTGTTAGTTAAATTTACCGGTAAAGTATAACCTAAACTGATTTCACGACATTTGATATAGCTATTTTTCTGGATAGCTTCCTGATATGTCATTGTAGCGCTTGTTCCCCAGCCATAGCTACCGTCATTAGCTTCAAATTGAGTCACTATGATGTCGTTCGGAGTACCGTCTTCTTTTACACCCGGAAGGATCAAACCGTTGTCCCATACATAATGGCCGTTGATCATGGTTTCACCGCGTTTGTAGTTGGCCATTTCACCAGCATTGACTACGCGAATAGAACCCTTGTCGGCTAAATTGTCTGTTTCGCTATAATAGAATATACCACCTGTTTCATGATCACGAACGCCAATAGCATCTGTAATATTACCTACGGACTTCATATATTGCCAAGGCTGGTTGATCAAGCAACCGCCAAAACGGAAGTCGAATGCCATGTCAAGAGTGAAGTTCTTATAGCTCAGGCTAGTACCAAAACCTCCGGTTACCTTAGGCATGGCATTGCCTACTTTGTGTCTTTTAGATGTATCTGTGATATACAAACCGTTTTCGCCTACGATTCTGTTGCCGTTTTCGTCTGTTTTCCAAGTATAAGTGTACCAGTCACCCATTGCTTCTCCTACATGAGATTCAAGTGTGGCTGCACCACCGTCGATGTTAACATGGCTTAGGACGTCAAGACCGTCAACTAGCTTCTTCACTGTATTTTTGTTCCAGGCTACGTTGGCACGTAAATCCCATTTCCAATCTTTGTTTTCGATCGGAGTACCGTATACATTCAATTCAATACCCTTATTGGCAAGTTCACCTACGTTCATCAACATACTGTTTGCTCCCATAGATGTAGCAGCAGTAGCCGGAAGAATCTGGTCTTTGATTGTATTTGTATAGAAGTTGAATTCCATACCCAAACGGTTGTTCAGGAATTTGTTTTCAATACCAACTTCAATCTCATGTTTTGTTTCCGGTTTAATACTTTCGTTACCGATAGAACTTGGAATTGTATTATAAGTATATACATTGTTGCGTGTCAAAGATCCTTGTTCGAAGGCTAAGTTAGCACGGTAAATTTCAGGAGCGTTACCAACGATACCGTATGATAAACGTATTTTACCATAATTCCACCATGACGGATTCTTGTCACCCAACAGTTCTGTATACAATAAACTTGCACTGACTGACGGATACCAGAATGAATTGTTGCCGTGTCTTAAAGTAGAAGTCTTTTCTTGGCGGATAGATCCTTCCAAAAATCCCCAGTTGTTATATCCGTAACTAGCAGTTAAGAACGCACCGGTCTTTAGAAGATCTCTTTTTGTCATAGATGCATTCTTGGTACCTACTGATGCATTCAGATGGAACCAGTTTTCTTGTGTTAAACCTTGTGAAGTACTTACGGATGATTCGTAGAAAGATTCCTGACGGGCATTCCATCCTAAGTTGGCTGTAATGTTATGAACATCGGCAAATGTTTTGTCGAACATCAACATGATATCACTATACACGATTGAATAGCGGTTGTTTTTCAAACCATAAGAATCGCTATATTGACCGTTGGTAGAAAAGACATGGGCATTCTCCGTATTGTTCTTATTCTCGATTTTGTCAATTGTGAGGTCGGTAGCCAAACGTCCACTTAATGTTAAGCCCGGAATAATTTCCCAAGTAGGGTTCACTGATCCGATAAAACGTTGGTGTTCTTCTTCCTGAACCTTACCTAAAATATTCCAGAAATATTCAGACATCAAGGAGGTAGACCCCATTGGAGTATAAAGGAACTGCTCGTCTGGAGTTAGTGTATTAGGTGTACCACCGTTGCCAGCATAAATACTATTCTGGTAGCCTAAGCTAGTTACTGTATGGTCGCGGATGTAAGCCACATCAGTGAAGCCACTGAACATACCTGAATAGTTTGTCACTAAACGACTGATACGATATGCACGGTTCTTGATGAACTGGTTCTGATAAGTAGCTGAATAATTTAATTTAAGATTCTTTGTAATGTCATAAGCTCCACTCAAATTGAAGTTATGCTTGTGGTTATTGGAATTCAACTGCATGGATTTTGCATCGTTGAACGTATAAGATAAACGGACATTGTTACGCTCAGAGCTGTTAGTCATAGACAAGTTGTATGTCTGATTAACACCTGTGCGGAAGATGTCGTTCCATTGATTATGGTCAATTGGTGTAAATGCACGCTCGTTGCCATCGAAATAAGTAACAGACTTGTTTGCGTCATATTTTGCACCCCAAGAGTAATAAGTTTCACGGTTTGTTGTTGTAATCGGATTACCATTGCGGTCTACACGAAGATTACGAAAACCGGTCAAAGCCGATTGGTCATTCATTCCGAGTACATAGTTATCATACCCGGGGCCATATTCTTTTTGAATTTCGGGCATATAAGCAACTTTATCGAAACTTACGTTTGCACTGAAGTCGACGTGAGTGCCTGTACCGTTCTTTGCTTTTTTCGTAGTGATCATCACAACACCGTTGGCTGCTTCCGAACCATACAAAGCAGAAGCGGCTGCACCTTTTAAGATAGAGATGTTTTCGATATCTTCAGGGTTGATATCAACCATACCGTTTGATTCAATACGTTGGTTCGTCCAATAACCGTCTTTGTTAGCATTACCATTACGGATGGGAACACCGTCCATGATGATTAAAGGTTGTGTGTTACCCGTAATTGAAGAAAGACCACGTACTGAGATAGAAACAGCTGATGTACCGCCACCGGGAGCAGACTGGATACTAACACCGGCAGCTTTACCATATAGACCGGTTGCTAAAGTTGTACCTCCGGTTCTTGTCAATTCTTCTGAAGAAACAGTACTTACGGCATAACCTAATTTCTTGGCATCTTTCTTGATACCCAAAGCTGTTACGACTACTTCGTCCAGCTTCTGAGTGTCTTCTGCTAGTTTAATGTTTAATGAAGGCTGGCCTGTGTAGGTGACTTCCTGAGTAGCATATCCGATAAAAGAAATCTGGATAATGTCTCCGTTTTTTACTCCTTCTAAATTGAATTTACCATCCATATCGGTAATACTACCGTGGGTGGTTCCTTTGATCACTACTGACGCTCCGGCAACAGGTCCGAAATCATCTTCTACAACACCGCTTACTTTACCACTTTGTTGGGTAATAGCGGTTTCTTGCTTTTCTGGCGCTAAATTGGCATATACACTTGTAGGAAGTGTTATTGCTCCTGCGACAAGAATTAAGCTGACAGGTTTGAAGTGTTTCAACATAATTAATGAGTTTATTTATAATAATACTAGTGTTAGTGGAGTTACTTTAGATTTGACGTTTATTGATGTTTTTGATCTTAGTTCTAAAAGAACTATGTTGAAACAAGAATAAAAAGACTATAATTATCAATAGTATCACCATGGTTAAGTAGAGTTAAAAAACTTTTTTTATAAGATTGTTTTTTCAAGTGTTCTATATGTTGCTTTTCGTCCCATTAATAAATATTGCTTAAATAATCTAGGGGGATATTACATAAAACCAACTAGTTTATGATTCTATTAAAATATACAATATGAGTGTAATCAAAGGGTGAAGTTTACGTTAAAGTATAGAGTGGTGTTTATATATACCTTGTTATTGTAAATGTTAAAAATAAAGCATAATCCTTCTTTTGTTGACGTAAAATAACAGTATGTAATAAATTATTAATACATTTGTGCCGAATATTTAGTATGGAGTTCTTTTAGAACTATGATGTTTTTTATGATTATATATCCTCTTTTTTTGAAAAAAATCTAATAAACAGGATGTAGTATAAAAATTGTAACACAGAAAATAAGAAGGACGGAATATTCCGTCCTCTAATTGTCAATTGATAGATGAATCGATGGAAGTTAACAGTTGTTTTCTTTGTAAAGTCTAATAGCCTTCTTTATTGACATCAATCCAAACTCTTCCGCTTTCAACTCTTCCTTTTTCACGATAACGATTTCGGCGGCATCATCTTCCGCATGGACACCTGTGAAATCCTTTACATGGCATTCAAAGAACATATCTACCGTGTGCACTTCGAAACCGCAATACATATATAAATTAGGAATGGAAAAAAGATAACGGCACTTGGTAATATCCAGTCCTGTTTCTTCTTTTACTTCGCGGTGTGCCGCATCTTCTGCTGATTCGAACATATCGACGAATCCGCCCGGCAGGTCGAGCGTCCCTTTGGCAGGTTCTTTAGCCCGGCGCACCAGTAGAATCTCTCCGGCGACGTTTCGGATGAAACAGGCTACTGCCGAAGAAGGATTGAAATAGTATACGAAACCGCACGTTGTACACTGTTTCGCTTTTTCATTACGTTCGATGAAGGTGTTGGCTCCACATTTGGGGCAATAGATAAATTGATGCAAAGGATGGTTCATGTCTCTGATAATTAAGTGATATGTAAAAAAGAAGGGCGACCTCAGGCCGCCCTTGATCCGGGGCAGAACCCCAGTGAATACGATTACTCTTTCACTTCCCAACCCAAAGCGCTGGCTCCCAATACGGCAGCATCGCTTTCTTTCAATTGAGAGAAAAGAAGTTTTGTTTTACCTTCGTAAACCTTCAGCATGTTCTTGTCCATAGAACGTTTGATCGGATTCATGATCAGATCGCCTGCCTTGGTAAGACCACCGAACAGAATAATGGCTTCCGGGCTGGAGAATGCAACAGCATCAGCAAAAGCTTCACCCAGGATATTTCCTGTAAATTCGAAGATTTCAAGTGCCAGTTTATCATTCTTCATGGCTGCATCGAATACATCTTTTGAAGTGATTTCATCCGGATCCAGATCGCGCAACAGACTTTCGTCTTTGCGGATTTCGAGGTATTCACGGGCTGTACGTGCTACACCGGTAGCGGATGCATATGTTTCAAGGCATCCCTGACGACCGCAACCGCAAGGACGGCCATTGTTACGACGCATAATCACGTGTCCCAACTCACCGGCAAAACCGTCATGTCCGTAAACCAGATTACCTCCGATAACGATACCGCTACCTACACCTGTTCCCAGAGTGATAACGATAAAGTCTTTCATACCACGTGCTGCACCGTAAGTCATTTCACCGATTGCTGCAGCATTGGCGTCGTTAGTCAATGCAACGGGAATACCGCCGATTTGTTCGCTGATCAACTGTGCCAAAGGTATTTTACCTTTCCATGGAAGGTTCGGGGCAAATTCGATACAACCGTTGAAGAAGTTACCGTTAGGAGCTCCTACGCCGACACCTTTGATTTTGTCCGGACCTCCGGCCTGGTCGATTACTGATAAAAGACCTTGTCCCAGTTCCGCAACATATTCTTCTATATCAGTATATTTACCAGTTTTGATTGATCCACTGTACAAGATTGTTCCTCTTGCATCTACTACGCCGAAAACAGTATTGGTACCACCTATATCAATACCTACTACATAAGGCTTCTCCATGATTTTATATTTATGATTAATAATGAGTCTTTCTGGATAGCAAATATAAGAGGAATATGCTTAGCTGCAATGATTTTATTAAAAAAAATGCTGAATAGTATCAGTTTTCAAATGTGACAATAAATGTAACTTTACTTAATAGCCGGATCAAAATACGTCATTTTCAACTTTTTTCTTTCCGGTGACAACCGTTCTTTAGGTTTTTTTTTATATTTGGTAGATTCTTAACCCATTAATGAATAACACTATGCCACAGGTTTCAGACATACGGCTTATGGTCCGGGCGGAACAACCTGTTTTATCGACCCGTACGAAAGTCAGTTACAAGGATTTAGAGTGGACGCTTGCCCGAAAACGTCAGGATGCACTGGCCCTTCTCCGGAAAACAGGGGAATATATGACGGATGTGCCTTTTATCATTTACTACGATTATCTGAATATGGATATATATGACCTGGATGTGGAAATTTGTTTCCCTGTGTCCTGCCTGATGGAAGGAGACGAAAACGTCCGGTCACGCGTAATACCGCAATCCAAAGTCGTGCATTGTTTATTTAAAGGCGATTACGAAGAAATTGATTATTTATATGGCGAGATGACTTTCTGGATGATGCAGAAAGGATATGAGCCGGAAGGTACGGCCTATGAATTTTATTACCGGCGGAAAGAGGAACCTTTCGATGACGGGTTAACCAAAATTGTATTGCCGGTGAAGAGCTGATACAATTTTGGTTAAGGTATTGCCTTTTTTATTTAGCCGGTAGTATTTCGATCCAGTAATCGTCCGGGTCGTTGATGAAATACAATCCCATGGCGGTATTTTCGTAACATACGCAATCCATTTCCTTATGGAATTTGCGTACTTCATCGTAATCGCCGGCTACACGGAAACAGAGATGGCTTTCGTTATCTCCCAGTTCGTACGGCTCGTTACGGTCTTTCAGCCAGGTCAGTTCCAGCAGGAAGCCTGTCTGGTCGTCTGTCAGGTAAACGAGAACGAAAGAGCCGTCGGCTGCTTCCTTGCGGTGATGTTCCTTCAGACCCAGCGCTTTGTTATAGAAAGCAATGCTTCTTTCGAGGTCGAGGACGTTGATGTTGAAATGATCAAATCTACTTTTGATTTCCATACTTGTTTTCTTTATAAATTAAAAATCAGTGCTTTCTCCGGGATAGGACAACAGGATATAACGGCATCCCTTCGATTCGGCATAAGGGCCGAATGCTACTACTTCGGCGGGATGTTCCCAAAAGTGCATAGGGACTAAAACGTCAGTCTTTATCCGGTCGACAAACTGTTCCGCTCCCCGCATAAAATCAGTTCCGATACGTGGATCGACCGGAAACATGGCGAGATGCAGATGTCCGGTTGCCTGAGCCAGTATATCCAGTTCCCGCAAATAATCGCCTTCGGCTTTAGCCACTTCCTGTGGTGTCGATTCGTCTTTCCAGTGCCAGTTATTCAGGTCGCCGGCATGAAACAGCAGTTTGCCTTCCGCTTCTATCAGGAAAGAAATGCCTACATCAGTCGAACCGAATGCCCGGATACGGATATTTTCATCTTCAAAAACGTCCCCTTTCTTAAGGTAAACAGCATCTTCGGCTGTCGCCCGGTGGCGTTTCAGAATATCTTTGGAGAAAATATATTTGATATCCGACTTAATCTCTTTCCATTTCAGGACGTCCGGGTTGAAATGATCCGGATGGAAATGGGAGGATAATATATATAATGTACCCGCGCGTCGAAGCAGTTCATCGTGGACAAATCCCGTATCCGGTGTTTTCCCCGTATCTTTAAAATAATCGATCAGGATAGTATATCCTTCTGTTTCGATCGCAAAGCCACTGTGATAAATATATGTAAGTCTCATACTGTATTCTTTTATTTTCATGTAAATAAAACATGATACGGTGTGATTAAGTTGCTTTTGGCGATACAAATATACAAAAGGATGAATGAAACAGATAATAGTTACCGTACGAATGTAAATAATATAGGATACTGGTTTTGGTTTTCTGCCGAACAAACTGATTGTCGATAGCTGTCAGTAATGTTGTTGATAGCTATCGGTAATTTTGTTAATAACTATAAGTAATATTGCTGATAGCTGTCGACAATAACTTACATAACTATATGAAATTGATAACATCTTGTGGGTTAGCCTTGTAGGTGGTGTAAGTATAGTTTGCAAATGTAATATTGTTTTTGGTTATTCCCTGCTATTTTATTTGATGAATTTATAAATAAAATGAATGGGGCAATGCAGTATATTTCGTAGTTGTCGATTTATTTAGTAAGCATTCCTTGATTATTTGTGTTTATCTGATAACAAAACGATAGTTAATATCTTGTAAAAATTAGTACCTTGTGATACAAGGTATCTTATATGAATATATATTTGTTGCGTCAGAGGGTAAAAAAGTTTCTTAAATGTGTAACATTTTTTACAAAGTGTACGTCTAATAAAGAAAAGTAATGACAAATATGATGATTCAGCTGAAAGGAATTAACAAAACGTATTTCAATGGTGCTCCGCTGCATGTCTTGAAAGGCATAGACCTGGAGATCGAAAAAGGTGAGATGGTTTCCATTATGGGGGCATCCGGTTCGGGGAAATCGACGCTATTGAACATACTGGGGATTTTGGATACTTACGATACTGGTACCTATCATTTAAACGGACAATTGATTCAGAACCTCAGCGAAAGCCGTGCAGCTGAACTTCGTAACCAGATGATCGGTTTCATTTTCCAGTCATTTAATCTGATCTCTTTCAAGAATGCGGTGGAGAATGTCGCCTTGCCACTCTATTATCAGGGTATAAACCGTAAGAAACGAAATGCGATGGCAATGGAATATCTGGATATGGTCGGACTGAAAGACTGGGCGGAACATATGCCTAACGAAATGTCGGGTGGACAGAAACAACGTGTAGCCATTGCCCGTGCCCTGATTGCTAAACCGCAGGTGATTCTGGCTGATGAGCCGACCGGTGCACTCGACAGTAAAACGACGGTCGAAGTAATGGAACTTCTGCGTAATGTAAATAAAGAAGGTATGACTATGATTATCGTGACTCACGAGCAATCCGTAGCCAATGTGACCGAAAAGATTATCCGTGTAAAGGATGGTTTGATAGAAAACATCGAAAAAGGAGAAGGATATGTTCGACTTTGATAATTTCCGGGAAATATGGAGTACGATTCAAAAGAATAAGCTCCGTACGTTCCTTACCGGCTTTTCCGTAGCATGGGGGATCTTCATGCTGATCGTTTTGCTGGGAGCTGGCAACGGACTGAAGAATGGTATCATGCACAACTTTGACCGTTGGGCGGGGAACCGTGTGGAGACATGGCCTCGTTATGCCAGCAAACCCTATAAAGGGATGCAGACCAACCGACGGATCGAATATAAAGATGATGACTTGGTGGCCTTGAGACAGCAGAATCCCGAAGTGAACCTGGTATCAGGTGTCCTTTACCAAAGCGATACGCTTTCGTATAAAGAAGAATATAACTCTTATTCTTTACAGGGGGTACATCCGGATAAAGCTATCATCGACAAGATTAAAATGACGGTTGGTAACGGACGTTTTATTAATGAAGTAGATATACTTCAGAAAAGAAAAGTGATAGTTATAAGTCCCCGTATAAAAGAAGTGCTTTTCCGTTCGGAGGATCCGTTAGGAAAATATGTGAATGCTGGCGATGTACCTTATCAGGTGGTTGGAGTTTATACGGATGAGGACAACAATAATAATGCTCCGGCTTATATTCCTTTCTCTACGGCACAGCAACTTTACCGCTCCGGTTATGGGTTGGATAATATTATTTTCTCCCTGGATGGTATTAATACCAAAGAGGAATACGAAGCATTTGAGAAACGTTTCCGTCAGCAGATGGGGAAACGGCATATGTTTGATCCGGAAGATCTGCGGGCAATCGGTATGTGGAGCACGATTGAAGATTTTGCCATGTTTAACGGGATGTTGAATGGTATAGCTCTGTTTATCTGGATAATCGGTATCGGAACTTTGGCCGCAGGTATTGTGGGAGTCAGTAATATCATGTTGATTACTGTTCGGGAACGAACCCGCGAGTTTGGTATCCGTAAGGCGATTGGAGCAACTCCTTTTTCCATACTGAAACTGATCATCGTAGAGTCTATCCTGATAACGGCCGTTTTCGGTTATGTCGGCATGATTGCCGGAGTTGGACTGACAGAAGGCATTAACTTCATTATGGAAAATGCCAAGATGGGACAAGCCTCTTCCAGCGATGATATGAGTACCTTTTTGAATCCTACGGTCGACCTGACCGTTGCTTTGATGTCAACGTTGCTTATTGTTGGTGCAGGAGTGCTGGCCGGTTATTTTCCGGCTCGTAAAGCAGTGAAAATTACGGCTATCGAAGCCATGAGAAACGAATAAATACAGATAGATATGTTCGATATAGACCGTTGGGTAGAGATATGGGTGACTATCACCCGCAACAAGACCAGAAGCCTCTTGACCGGGTTCGGGGTGTTTTGGGGAATCCTGATGCTTGTTATCCTGTTAGGGTCGGGTACCGGCTTCAAGAACGGAGTATGGAAGAATGTGAATGGTTTCGCTACTAATTCAGCTTTTTTCTTTTCCGAACGTACCGGCGAGCCTTATAAAGGCTACAAGAAAGGACGTTACTGGCAGATGCGTAACCGTGACCTGGAAACAATCCGTAACCGTGTGAAAGGTGTGCGTTATTTGTCGCCGATGGCTATGTCATGGGGCGGACAAAATAATGTGGTGAGAGGACAGAAAGCCGGTACTTATAATGTGCGCGGTGTACATTCCGAATATTTTAATATAGAAACGCAGCACGTACTGGAAGGGCGTTTACTGAATGAGGTAGACGTAAAAGAAAAACGTAAGGTTTGCCTGATCGGTAGTATTGTGCGCGAAGTGTTGTTCACTCCCGGTGAAGATCCGATCGGAGAGTATATCCGTGTAAATGGCATTTACTATCAGGTCGTGGGCGTTGTGAAACCTAAGCCACGTGTACAGATCGGAGGACGTACGGAGGAAAGTATCATGTTGCCTTTTACTACCTTACAGCAGGTGGCCAACCAGGGGGATAAGTTCTGGTTCCTGTGCGCAACCGCCGATGACGGTTATTCATGCGACAGGATGGTGGAAGATATAACGGATGTTTTGAAATCACAAAATGAAATATCGCCTACCGACCCGCAAGCCGTCAGCAGTTTTACGATTGCCAAGCAATTCGATAGTTTTGAAACACTATTTACCGGGATCAATATTCTGGTATGGTTGGTTGGAATGGGTACTTTGCTGGCTGGTATCATTGGGGTCAGTAACATTATGATGGTGACGGTAAAAGAACGTACCCGCGAGATTGGTGTACGCCGTGCAATCGGGGCTAAGCCGTTCGATATTATATCCCAGATCATGAGTGAGAGTTTGTTGCTTACGGCTTTGGCCGGACTGATGGGGTTAAGTTGCGGAGTTTTTCTGTTGGATGTAGCTAATAATTTATTGGCAAGCAGCGGATCGGCAGATTCTCAGGGCACTTTCTTCAGTAATCCGGAAATACATATCGGAGCCGCCGTTGCCGCAACCGTTGTTTTACTTATCAGCGGACTTATGGCTGGATTGATTCCGGCCTGGCGAGCCATGCAGATTAAGGCTATTGATGCTATCAGAGAAGAATAAGGGGAATTGAATATTATAAATTGGAAATTGAAAATTAAGATAGTTATGAAGAATCGTATCGTTAAGAAAATCCTGCGAATCATCTTTTTAGTATTGGTGGGAGCCGCCGTGGTCGGCACTTTCTACTTCTTGTGGAAAAAAGCACAACCTGTCATCACCATGTATGAAGTGGTAACTCCCAAACGCGACTCGGTAGAGACAAAGACTGTGGCGACAGGAAAGGTGGAACCGCGTGATGAGGTACTTATCAAACCGCAGATGTCCGGTATCATCTCCGAATTGCTGAAGGAAGCCGGTCAGATGGTGAAGGAAGGCGAGATTATTGCAAAGATCAAGGTAATCCCTGAAATGGTTCAGCTGAACAGTGCTGAATCGCGTGTCCGTGTGGCGAAGATCAGTCTGGAGCAGATAGAAGCTACCTACAAACGGGATGAAGATCTGCACAAGCAAGGAGTCATATCTAAAGAGGACTATGAAACCTCACTGGCTAATTATAAGAAAGCTCAGGAAGAAGCAGAAAATGCACAGGATGCATTGGAGATTATCCGTGAAGGTATTTCACGTAAATCGGCATCGTCCAGTACGACACAGGTTCGTTCTACCATTACCGGTATGATTCTGGATGTTCCTATTAAAGTCGGAAACTCGGTGATCCAGTCGAATACATTCAATGACGGTACGACGATTGCTTCCGTAGCCGATATGAACAATATGATCTTCAGGGGAAAAGTGGATGAAACAGAAGTTGGACGTATCCATGAAGGCATGCCTATCAAACTGACAGTCGGTGCTTTGGATAGCCGTACGTTTGATGCCACCCTGGAATATGTAGCTCCGAAAGGAGTGGAAGAAAACGGTGCCGTCCTGTTCGAGATCAAAGCGGCCGTTCAGATGCCGGAAGATGCCTTTATCCGTGCCGGTTACAGTGCCAATGCCGAGATCGTGCTGAAACGTGCGACCGATGTCCTGACCGTTCCTGAAAGTTGTGTTGAATTCAGTGGGGACTCTACCTTCGTACAGATTGTAAAACAGGAAAAGCCGGAACAGTTATTTGAGAAACGTGCTGTTACGGTCGGTTTGTCTGACGGTATCAAGATCGAAGTGAAAGAAGGTTTGTCTGAAGGTGACAAGATTCGTGGTGGTATTGTAGCTGCTAATAAGTAATAGAAATAAAAACGAATAAGTGATGAAACAAATCATATCATCCGTAGCGCTGGCCTCATTCCTTTTCTGTCTGCCCGTCGGGGCACAGGAAGCGGCAAAGCAATGGTCGTTGGAGGAATGTATCCGGTACGCTATCGAGAACAATATAGATCTGAAACAAAAGGAATTGGAACAGAAAAGCCGCGAAGTGGACTTACACACCAGTAAATATAGTTGGTTGCCCAGTGTGAATGCCAGTGTGGGGGAAAACTTTGGTTTCGGCCGCTCCGAATCGAAAGATGGTTTGATCGTAGACCGTAACTCGGCCAATACGACAGCCGGTATTCAATTGAGCATGCCTATCTTCGACGGTTTGAAAATACCGAACGATATTGCTGCCCGCAAGCTGGACCTGAAAGCATCTATCGAGACTTTGAATAAGGCAAAGGAGGACTTGTCTATCAATGTGGCTTCTTACTATCTGCAAGTTCTTTATAATAAGGAAATGTTGAAGATAGCCCAATTGCAGGTAGACCTGAGCTCTGAGCAGGTGACAAAAACCGAGGCACTCTATAATGCCGGTAAAATCCCTGTTTCCCAGTTATACGATATGAAAGCCCAATTGGCAAAAGATGAAGTCACATTGACAGAATCGCAGAACAATGTGAAACTGGCTTTACTGGATCTGGCACAAAGTCTGGAACTGGAACGTGCCGGTGAAAACTTCGATGTGCTGGAACCGGAAAACGGTGATGCCATTGAACGTTACATGAGTAGTATCATTCCTCCTGATCAGGTCTATGATCATGCCGTGACATTCAAACCGCAGATCAAGGAACAGCAGTATCTGCTGGAGAGCCAGAAGAAAGCGCTCCGTATAGCTCAGGCGGGATATTATCCGAAGCTGAATTTAAGTGCCGGTTACAGTACCGGTTACTATCATAACTTCGGTGACGGCGATTATAATAACGCTCCGTTCAGTGATCAGTTGAAGAATAACGGGCAGAAATCAATCGGTTTAAGTCTGAGTATTCCGATCTTCAACCGTTTCCAGGTACGTAACAGCGTCCGTACCGCCCGTCTTTCCATAACTAATCGTGAGTTAATGATGGAAAACAGCAAAAAATCACTTTATAAGGAGATTCAACAGGCTTATTATAATGCAACGGCAGCACAGGAGAAATACATCTCTTCCGATAAATCAGTCGATGCAAGCAAGGTCGCTTTCTCATATGCTGAAGAACGGTATGGTGCAGGAAAAAGTACCGTATTTGAATACAGCGAAGCAAAGACGAAGTATGCGCAGAGTCTGGCTGAACAGACACAGGCCAAGTACAACTTTATCTTCCGTACCAAGATCCTTGACTTCTATAATGGAACACCAATTACTTTATAGTAATATCGACAATAAGATTAAATCCTATTTTTTAACATAATTGATTAGACACACCAAGGAGGAGGGAAGTTTCCGTGAGGAAACTTTCCTCCGTTTTTGTAAATACACATCAAAGTGAGTGAATAAATATTATATTTGTCGCAGAAAAGGGATATGAAACCTCTAAAAATACATAGTTCATGAAGAACTATGTCCCTTTTCAATTTCAAATATCTATAAGAATCAATACGTTCGCGTTTTGCGAAAAAATTAAAACATTATCATTCATATTACATTCCTCCCTGATTATTAAAGAAATCGAACAATATCTATTCCATAGTTCTTCATGAACTAATATAGATGAAAAAGCGACAAGGAGATGTATTATGAATATAAGCCGTATAAATGAAGATATAATAGAACAAATCAGAAAAGGTTCGGAAAAGGCTTTTTCTGAGTTGTTCAGTACTTATTATAGCTACTTGAATGCCGTTGCTTTATGTTACCTGGTCGATAAAGAGGCAGGTGCAGAAATTGTAGATGATGTTTTTATTAATATCTGGAATAGGCGGGATACCTTATCGTATCCGATTCATTATTATTTAGTACGTTCTGTTCAGAACGGGTGCCTCAATTACATTCGGGCACAAAGGAGTCAGCAAAATGTTTTGGATGAACACAAAGAACAAATGTTGGCTTTTCAGGAAAATTATATCCAATCGACTCCGGTTCCATTACAATATGTAGAAATGCGCCAGACGGAAGAAGAGATACGTTTAGCGGTAAATCAATTACCTTCAAAGTGCAGGATTGTTTTTGAAGAGTATTTCTATGCCGGCAAAACTGTGGATGTAATTGCCGATAATATGGGTTTGACTGTTAGTACAGTACGAGTTCAGTTAAAGAATGCGACTGATCGTTTGAAGCAAACTCTTAAACATCTGCTTCTTTTCTTTATCTGTTGAAATCTGTTTACTCCAGCCTTTTTTATTCCTCTTCCCGGAAAAGGATCTTTCATCACTATTGTAGAGTATCGAATTAAATAATATATTTGCATGTATAGTTGATCGGTTAAGTTGTTCAAATTAAAAACAGATGGGAAAATCTCTTAAAGATATTGCAGAAGCTCTTAAGGTCTCAAAAACAACAGTTTCATGGGTGTTGTCAGGACGTGGTGATGAACAAAAGATAAGTTCGGCTACTCAGAAAAAAATAATAGATTATGCTAAACAGGTAAAATATAGACCAAATTATCTTGCTAAAAGTCTTAGTTCGGGTAAAACGAAAACAATTGGATTGGTTGTTCCCTTCATAGGAGATACTTTTTATGCCCAAGTAGCTATGGAGGTTGAACTCGTGGCAGAACAACTGGGATATACCGTTACTTTTTGCAGTTCCGAATCTAATCCGGTAAGAGAAAATAATATAATCCAAATGTTACGATCGAAGAATATTGATGGATTAATCATTGCTCCTACTAACTATGCCAAAAGTGAATTGGAGAATTTAATACAAGAAAAATATCCGTTTGTTTTAATTGACCGTTTTTTTCCGGAATTGAATACTAATTATATTATTATAGACAATATCGGGTGTAGTTATAATCTGGTTAATAAACTGATAAATGAAGGCCGTAAAAAAATAGCCATTATAACTACGGCATCGGCTCTTTTTACCATGAGTTTAAGATATGAAGGATATAAGACCGCTTTGATCGAACATGATTGTTTTATTTCTCCTCACTTATATGGAGAGGTGTCACGCAATGAGTATGAGTTAGATATCATTCGTGTATTGGATACTATTTTTGATGCGGTCCCGGATGTCGATGGATTTTATTTTACTACGCATTATTTAGGAATGGAAGGGCTACGCTATTTTTATAAACGGAATATAGATGTCAGTAAAATAGGTTTGGCTTGCTTGCATAGTACTCCGAGTTTTGAACTTTTGGCTCCTAATATGCATATAGCGTATCTTCCTATAAAAGAGATTGGTCGTGAGTCTGTACGTGTATTAATAGAGAAATTAGAAACTACCGATAATGAAGACGAAAAGGTAAAACTGGTTTTGCCTGTATGTGATTAAAAACATATCGATCGTAAGATAGTATAAGAAAATCGGAATAAATGTCATTGTTTATCTCTGATAAGACACATATGTTTGCAAAATAATATTTTTTTCTTAGTTTACTTAACCGGTAAAGTTGATTAAGAGAGAAACATAATACCATGAAATATGAGAAGGCAATTTATTCTTTCAGTATGGATTTTCATACTATCATTAAGCTCGTTAAAAGCTCAGATTGCGGCTATAGATGTAGACAAAGGAGCCGAAAAGGTTGAAGTTGAAGACATAATCATTGTTTTCAAAATGCATTTTGATATTGGTTATACTGACTGGAGTGAATCTATTTTACAGAAATACACAACCTCTATGATGGATGAAACATTACGTTCAGTAGAGGAAACGGGTAAATTACCTAAGGAAGACCAATTTGTTTGGACTCTTCCTGGCTGGCCGATGAAATATATTATGGAAAATACCTCTGAGGCTTATAAATCCGGAATAGAAAAAGCATTAAAGGATGGACGTTTCAAAGTGCATGCACTTCCATTCACATTTGAGACTGAATCGAGTGATCTTGAAACATTGGTGCGTGGTATGTCCTATTCTTCGCAGATAAATAGAAAATATGACCAACCGTTGGTACGTGGAGCTAAACTTACCGATGTCCCTAGCCATTCCTGGATACTTCCTACATTATTGACACAGGCTGGTGTGAAGATTTTGCATATTGGTTGTAATCCCGGGTCCGTATCACCGGATATACCAACCCTGTTTTGGTGGGAGGGACCGGATGGTTCGAGGTTACTCACTTTTAACTGGGCGGAATATTACGGTTCCGGTGTACTTCCTCCGGCAACCTGGAAATATAAGACATGGTTAGCAATGATACATACGCATGAAAATACGGGTGCTCCGACACCGGAAGATGTTGCTGCTGTATTGAAAGAAGCTCGTGAAAAAGCACCTAATGCCCGGATACGTATCGGTCAGCTGGAAGATTTTTATGATGCCTTGATGAAAGAAAACCCATCATTGCCTGTAGTAAAGGGGGATATGCCGGATACCTGGATTCATGGATATATGTCGATGCCTAAAGAAGTAAAAATCAATAAGGCTATGCAGCGTGTCATTTATAATACGGAAACGTTGAATTCCTTACTCAAACAGTGGGACATAACTCCCGAACCGGTTGAACCTTATGTTGAAAAGGCTATTGAACAATCTTTATTGTTTGATGAACATACTTTTGGGTTGGCAATGAGTCATGGACACCAGGATTTTTGGAAATATGGGGACGATTTTACAGTCAGCAGGGCGCAAGGGATGTATGATTTTATAGAAACATCCTGGAATGAAAAAGGAAGTAGGGCACACCGCGCTGAACAATATATTATTCCTTCTTTACGGAAGGATTTGAAGAAACTGGCTCAGAATGTAGCCGTTAAAGGACGTAAAGTTGTTGTCTATAACCCGCTTCCCTGGAAACGTTCGGGTTTGGCCAGTTTCCATATGGGAGTTTATAAAAAAAATTACCAGGTTTATGGTTTGAAAGATGAATTGACGGGTAAGATTCTGCCGGTATATAACGACTACAATCACCTGTCTTTTCATGCGGAAGATATTCCATCCCTGGGGTATAAGACTTATACGTTGGTAACATCTCCTATATCTGAGGATTCCCGAAGTTCCCGTATTGATGAAGTAAAAGCTGTGTTGGAAAACAACTATTTCAAAATAGAAATAAATAAGGAAAACGGTGCATTACTTTCTGTTTGGGATAAACAACAACAGAAAGAAATGGTCGATGGGAAGAATGAATATGGATTCGGAGAGTATATCCACGAGAAATTTGGTCAAGAGGAAATCAACCGTTATAATGCGAATTATGTGAAGCCCGGACATCATGGCTGGGCTGATCAGGAGATGGGGCGGCCGGAAAATCCAGACCTGAAATATGAAATGATAAAGGGCAGATTAAATAAAATCAAATATTTGCAGACCTCCCATTCAGTTAGTGCTACCGCATTCTGTCAGACAGGTGCTGGTGATGACTATACATTAACCTATACGTTAGAAGATAGCTCCCCTTATCTGGAAATTTGTTGGGGGATACGGAATAAACCGGCTGAATCCCAACCGGAAGGTGGTTGGCTTGCTTTTCCGTTTAATCTGTCGAATCCTTCATTCCGGTTAGGGAGAACCGGCGGTGTTGTTAATCCGGCCACTGATTTTGTAAAGAACACCAACCATGATTATTTCTTCCTGAATACCGGTATAGCTATTATTGATAATCAAGGGAAAGGATTTGGTTTAAATACACCGAATGCCCCGGCTGTCAGTCTGGACCGTCCCGGTCTGTTCCGTTTCTCCGGAGAGTTTATACCACAACGGCCTAATGTTTTTGTCAATCTGTTTAATAATCAGTGGGGTACTAATTTTACAGAATGGATAGAAGGAGGTTTTTCCGCCAAAGTATATCTGTGGTCGATCGATAAATACAGTAATGAGACTTCTCTTATTACACCGACAGAAGAAACGCGTGTTCCTCTAATGGCAACGTATACAGAGGATGATGGAGGTGAACTTCCGTTCTTTTCCGAGGGGATTACATTGTCGGAAAAAGGAATTTTAGTTACTGCTTTCGGACCGAATACAGATGGTGAGGGAGACTTGTTGAGACTTTGGGAACAAGCCGGTAAAAAAGGCAAATGTACTGTTACATTATCCGGAAAATCATATCGGTCTGCTCAATTCTGTAATCTGCGCGGTGAACCGTTGGGAGATTCGTTTCCAATTAAGAATAATGAACTGTCCGTCGAGATGCATGCCTATCAGCCTGTATCGATCATATTAAAAAGGTAATAAGGAATGTAATTAAATAAAAAAATATGAATACGTTTGAGCCTGACTACAGAAATATTTTAAAGGTATTATATAATCAGAAACCTGATTATTTGCCTTTGTATGAGCATAATATCGATGCCCCTTTTGTTTCTAAATGTATAGGGGAGGAATTGTCGTTAAATGGCCGTAAAAGCTGCTCTGATTTGGATGAGTATTTTAGTAAATATATTTCTTTCTGGAAAGAAAATACCTATGATGCATTCAGTTATGAAGCTGCGATTTGCGAAATCCTTCCCGGTCATGGGGCCATATTAGGGGGGATGCTCGGTCCTATTCAGACCCGCGAAGATTTTGACAGATATCCGTTTGACGATATTCCCCGTATTTTCTGGGAAACATACAGGCCTCGGTTGGAGTCTATCCGGAGAGTGATGCCTGCCGGGATGAAAGCCTATGGTGGTTGCGGATACGGCATTTTTGAAACAGCTCAGGATCTGGTGGGTTATGAAAGCCTTTGTGTCATGCAGTATCTCGACCCGGAACTTTTTGCCGACATCTTCCGGAAAATCGGTGAACTCTACGAAACATTGTGGACTAAGATGTTGGAGGAGTACGACGATCTTTTTGTCTTCTATCGCATGGGAGATGATTTGGGGCATCGTATGGCAACTATGCTCGAACCGGATACGATCCGTCAGTTTATTTTACCGCTGCATAAGAAAGTGATCGATATCGTACATAATAAGAATAAGAAGTTCTTACTGCATTGCTGTGGGAATATCAAAGAGATCATGCCTGATATTCTTCAGAACGGGATAGATGCCAAACATTCGAATGAAGACCAGATATGTCTTTTTGATGAATGGATCGATAACTATTCGGATAAAATCGGCCTGTTCGGAGGATTCGATATGAACTATCTGATCCTGAATCCGTATGACCAGGTCTTTAACAAGGTTTTGGAGGAAGGTATACGATTCCGTGAAAAAGCAAACGGATACGGTCTGGGGTCCGGCAATTCAATACCTGATTACATGCAGATAGAGGGGTTCTATGCAATGGTAGATGCCGTAAAAGAGATAAGAAGAAGGGAACAATTGACTAAATAAATAGAATAGTATGGAAAACACATTAGAAAGAATAGCACTTTGTGTCGAAGTGGGTAAGATCAATGCAAAAACTCCTTATCCTCCGGCAATGAAAGGGGAAGACGGAGCAGATGAACTGACACAGAAGGCTTTGGAGCAGGGATATTCCCCCAATGATATTTTAACAAAGGGATTGATCGTTGGTATGAACAATATCGGTGTGAAGTTCAAAGAAAATAAAGTGTTTGTGCCTCAGGTCCTGATGAGTGCAAAAGCTATGAGTGGTGGCATGCAACATCTGAAAAGATATTTTAATGACGGTTCGGTCAAACGTAAAGGTAAATTGATTATCGGTACGGTAAAAGGAGATTTACATGATATTGGTAAGAATCTGGTATGTATGATGGTGGAAGGAAATGGTTATGAGATTATCGACTTGGGGGTAGATGTTACCGAAGAAAAGTTTGTGGACGCTGTCAGAGAAAATCCGGATGCTTTTGTCGGAATGTCTGCTTTGTTGACAACCACAATGGTCAATATGGAGTCGATCAATACAGCTATAAAGGCAGAATTTCCTCAAGTGAAAACATTTATAGGCGGAGCACCTGTGAGCAGCGATTTTGCTCAGAAAATAGGTGCAGACTATTATACAGAAGAGCCTCAGCGGTTAGTAGAGATTTTAAACCAGTTAACATCTAATTGATATGACATCAAGAGAACGTTTTTTGACAGCATTATCGGGTGGTGTACCCGACAGAATTCCTATTATGGAACATCTTTTCAGTTTGAAACTTATGCAGGAGCTGTTGGGATATACAACGGTTTTGTATGATGGTAAAACACAGGCAAAGCTGGCTGCCAAGCTGGGTATTGATGGCATCTGGACGCCGATAAACGGTTTTTGTGGTATCGAAGAAACCCCTCATGAACCGAATGAGATATACAAAGATGAATGGGGCGTTACCTATCAGAAAAACGGCTGGCCGATCATCGCACAAATCGATACGCCTGTAAAATGCCGTGAAGATTGGGAAGCGTATACTTTGCCTCCGGTCGATACGCTTTATCGTCTCAAAATTTTCAAAGATGTGAAGGCTGCTAATACGGAAGACCTGGCAGTCGTGTTGGGAACTTTGGGACCGTTCACCATGCTATCCTGGTATATCATGGATTTCGAGACATTGGCTATTACCATGTATACGGATCCGGAAATGGTACATGAAATAAATGAAGCAGTGTTGGAATGGACGTTGGGGGTTATCCGTTTGGCTATAAAGGAAGGGGGAGTCGATTGTGTACAAATATCTGATGACTGGGGTGGTACGAATGCTTTGTTGATTTCTCCGGATGACTTCCGTACTTTCTTCATCCCTTATTTCAAACGTTTGGTTGCCAGTATCAAGGAATTGGGAGTGCCGGTTATTATGCACAACGACGGGAGAATCTGGGATGTCCTTGACGATCTGGTAGATTGCGGTATCGATGGACTTCATCCGGTGGAAAGAGCTGCCGGGATGGATTTGAAAAAAGTGAAAGAGAGATACAAAGGACGGTTGACGCCTATAGGTAATATCAATAACAAAGTAACGATGGCTTCCTCCAATCCGGATGATGTTCGTAAAGAAGTTTTGGAATGTATCAGGGAGGCTGCTGCTGATGGAGGATATATAATTGCGACAGATCATAGTATTCACGATCTGATCCCTACGGAAAATGTGCGATGTCTGATAGATACAATCAATAAGTATGGAAAATATCCTATAGACTTGACTTTCTGATGGAAATAATAATTTTAGTCGATAAGAATGGAGAGTTTAATTTAAATAAAGTATTTTTGATGTCGATCAATTATTAAAAACAAAGGGAGATTATGATACGGTTTGTATGGGTATTTGTTGTGTTGCTGTGTGGTTCTGTTATTTGTCAGGCTCAGAAATATAAAGATCCGGCAGCACCTGTGGAAGAGCGGGTAGAAGATCTGTTATCACGGATGACGCTGGATGAGAAAATTGCCCAGATGGGAATGATTCGTCTGGATGAAGCCGGAAAGAAGGGATTAAACGGGATTGGAGCTTGTGAAAGCCCTTTCATTAAAGCAGCCGACATTGCCGGAATATCGGCTGTTTCGAAACGTTTTTTCCGTGACAGTACCCGTTTGGGAATACCACCGATACAGATCGCAGAATGTTTGCATGGTTTTCTGTCTCATGGTTCGACCGTTTTTCCCCAGGCTATTGCCCAGGGAAGTACCTGGAATCCAGAACTGATAAAGGAAATGGCTTCGGTTATAGCCCTGGAAGCCAGTAGTGCAGGTGTTGATCAGGCTTTATCCCCTTTGTTTGATATTATACGTGACCCCCGTTATGGGCGGGTAGAAGAGTGTTATGGAGAGGATTATTATTTGGTCGGTGAGATTGGTTCCGCTTTCGTTCGTGGAATGCAAGGTGAACCAGAACAGACCAGAAAGAGAATAGGTACGGGCAAATTGATCTGTACAGCCAAACATTTTGCCGGATACTCCGCTCCGGTGGCGGGTATAAATCTGGGACCGACCTCTATCGGTGAGCGGGAGTTACGTTCTTCCCACTTACCGGCTTTCCATAAAGCTATAACGGAAGCGAATATTTATTCGGTTATGCCTTCTTATAATGAAGTGGACGGTATAGCGGCTCATGAAAGTAAGTTCTTGTTACAACAGGTTTTGAGAGATGAGTGGAATTTCCAGGGATATGTCTTTTCCGATTATGGTGCGATGGATATGCTCCGTTATTTTCATCGGACATCGGCGGACAGAAAAGAAGTTGCCCGCAAAGCAATCACGGCCGGCGTTGATTTAGAAGCACCCTCTCTGGAATGTTATGCTTCTCTGGCGGAATTGGTTGAGGATGGTACAATCCCTGTTTCGATGATTGATACCTGTGTAAAACGCATATTACGTGTTAAATTTAAAGCAGGATTATTCGAAAAAACTTATGCTTCCCCGGAAATATCCCGGCAGGTCGTAGGAAAGGCAAGCCATAAACAGTTGTCTCAACGAATAGCCGAAGAATCTGTTATTCTGCTGAAAAATGAATCGTCCCTTCTTCCGTTAAACCGTTCGTCATTAAAGTCTGTAGCCGTAATAGGTCCGAATGCCGATCAGGTTCAGTATGGCGATTACAGTTATACCAAAGGGAATTTGTCCGGTGTGACTGTTTTACAGGGAATTAAAGAGTTTGTGGGAAAAGGTACGACAGTACGATATGCAAAAGGATGTTCTATCTCCGGTGAAGGTAAGGATGGTTTTGGAGAAGCACTGGACGCTGCAAATAAGTCTGATCTCATCGTTTTTGTAATGGGCGAAACCAGTTCTACCTTGTCCGGCATCGGTTGGGGAGACGAATCGACTAATAAAGCAGACGATCCGAATACTTGTGGGGAAGGTTTCGATGTAACAGATTTAAATCCGTATGGAGTACAACGAGAGTTATTGCAGGAAATATATAAAACCGGCAAACCGGTCGTTCTGGTTCTGGTACATGGACGCCCCTGGTCGATAACCTGGGAGAAGGCCCATATCCCGGCAATACTTGAAGCCTGGTATCCGGGAGAGAAAGGCGGAACAGCGATTGCCCGGATATTATTTGGAGAAGTAAACCCGTCCGGACGCTTGTCTGTCAGCATCCCTCAGAGCGTAGGCCACGTTCCGGTCTTTTATAACCATAAGCCATCCGGCAGAGGTTTTTACCATTCACCGGGTACAAAAGAAAAGCCAGGACGCGACTATGTCTTTTCTTCTCCGGACCCATTGTTCCCGTTTGGTTACGGTTTGTCTTATACTACATTTGAATATTCGGGTTTACAAGTTTCTAAAAAGAGATTTGGCCCGGATGATAAGATATAGGTTTCTTTGGACGTAACTAATACCGGAAAGAGAGCCGGCAAAGAAGTTGTCCAGTTATATGTTCGGGACTTGATAAGTTCCGTATCCATCCCTGTAAAACAATTGATAGGCTTCGCGAAAGAAGAGTTGGTTCCCGGAGAAACAAAGCGGGTGACCTTTCAGGTTTCTCCCGATGAACTGGGACTGTGGAATGAAAATATGCAATATGTGACCGAACCTGGCGAATTTGAACTGATGGTAGGCCGTTCTGCGGAAGATATCCTGCTAAAAGAAAAAATAGAATATATGGAATAACATATTTGAAACCTGAGTTCAAGACAGGACAAGCCGTACAAATATTCGTATTATTAATATTGAACGAATAAAACATATATATCGAATGAAAGGAACATATATGTGCTTTATTCGTTTGATATATATCAAACGAATAAATGATTAGGTACGCTTTCAGTAAAGCTTCTAATGAATTGAACCACTAAAACGGATCTTTTTGGACTTTTTTTGAAAATAATTTGATTTCATCTAAATTATTTCCGACCGGGATGTGTATTAATATAAGAACGGTTAGAAAAAAGTCATATGCAAGATAAAGATATATTATTTGAGAATTTAATGAACGAATACGTATCGGGTTCAATAACCGATGAAAATAAAGGTGTTTTGTTTTCATTGGTGGAAGAGTCTGATTTGTATAGAAAGCAATACGAAGAGATGGTCAAGTTGTATGCCCTTCTTCATGTCCCTGCTTTTGAGGCTCGAAAAGATTCTGAATATACAAATTTGAAAGAGAAGTTACATGTATCATCCGGTATGACAATCGGACGTAAATGGGTAATCTATGCCCGGAATGTAGCTGCGGTTATCTTATTAATGGTAACAGTTTCTTTAGGTTCCATATTTACATATGAAGAACTGGATAATTCCGGAGATATGCTGTATAACGAGACAACGGTACCACTGGGTTCACAGACAAAGATTCTTTTGCCGGATGGCTCGACAGCAGTCCTTAATTCCGGTTCTATTCTGAAATATCCATTATCTTATGGAAAGAAAGAGCGTAATGTTTATCTGGTAGGGGAGGGATATTTTGAGGTGGCCAAGAACAAAGAAAAAGTATTCCAGGTACATGCCGGAGATATGAAGGTCAAAGTGACGGGTACTGTTTTTAATGTCCGGTCATATCCCGAAGACCTTTCAGCCGAAGTTTCCCTGATTAACGGAGGGGTAGATGTTTCTGTCAATAATAAATATGTCCGTTTAAAGCCTGATGAAAAAGCTATTTATAATCGTGGAACAGGACAATTGTACAGCGAAAGCACTGAATCCTATAAGTCAGCGTTGTGGACAACCGGAAGGCTGAGCTTTGTGAATACTTCGTTTGCCGAAATATTGAAAGACATAGAACGGAAATATAATGTAAAGATTCATGTAGAAAGTGATAAGGTCGAAAAGGAATACTTTTCAGGAAGTATCAATCTGGAAATGTCGCTTCAGGAAGTGTTTAATTTTATTGATGTGGATAATAAATATCGGTTCGAAGTAAGCGGTGGTGTTATTTCAGTGAAAGATAGATAAAGAGAATGATTAGTTTTTATGTTTAACCTAAAAAGTATTATTATGATAGAGAGTGGATAAAAAAGGAATCGGAGATGGTTGGCACTTCTCTCCGATTCACAAAAGATTTTAATTCAATTAGTTGTTAACTAACAAATTTCTTACAAAGATATGAAAAGAAATTATTCTTTGATAAAACAATTAAGTTCATTTATAGTATTGAGCGCAATAACCTCATCTGTGTATGCCAATACTATAATGCAAGATCTAAAAATTACTATAAATCGTCAAAATGCTCCCATAAGCAGAGTGCTTGACGATATAGAAGAACAGACCGGTTATTCCATTTTGGTGCGTAATAACGACATAAATGTGAAGAAGAAGGTTTCGGTAAATGCAGACAATAAAACGATCGAACAGGTATTAGCCTCTGTTTTTAAAGGGATGGACGTGCGATATGATGTTGAAGGAAAGACAATCTCCATTTACAAACCTGATGTAACCGTAGTCCAGTCTGTTAACCAGCAGAAACGTATCGTAAAAGGAGTCGTTGTCGATAAAAACAATGAACCGGTAATCGGGGCTAATGTCATAGATAAAGGTGACAAGACGAATGGTACCATTACGGATATAGATGGTAAATTTACTTTGAATGTCGCAGATAATACAGCATTGGAGATCTCCTTTATCGGGTATAAGTCTCAGGAGATACCAACGAAGGGAAAAATGAACCTGAATATTGTCCTGATGGATGATACGGAACTGCTGGATGAGGTTGTTGTGGTCGGTTATCTGACACAGAAAAAAACGTCATTAACAGGAGCTGTGTCAAACATGAAGATGGAAGAAAACCTGACGACTATTCCGACAGCCTCGGCTGCAAATTTATTGGCAGGAAAAATGGCGGGTGTCAATATCTCTTCTAAAAACGGGCTTCCGGGAACAAATCCGAAATTACAAATCCGTACCATCTCTTCCTGGAAAGAGGAAAAATACAATCCGCAGCCGGTAACTTATGTCATTGATGGTGTCGTTAGGGATGCTACGTCTTTCAATGCGATGAGCGCAAATGAAATTGAAGATATTTCTGTATTGAAAGATGCGGCTTCGGCAGCTATTTATGGATCACGTTCGTCCGGTGGTGTTGTTATCGTAACGACCAAGAAAGGTAAGATTGGCAAGCCGACTATCAATTATTCGTATGGTTTCTCTGTCGATGCACGTACGAAAGGTTATGATCTGACGGATGGTGTGCAAACGGCCGAGATATATAACCGTGTTAATCCTGAATCTACCAGTAAATGGACACAGGAAGAGATCGACCATATCGCTTCTATTAATGGCGGATACGGATATAACCAGTTGGATGAAGTATATCAGAACCCGACTACGCAAACGCATAATTTGAATATCTCGGGTGGTAATGACCGGATTCATTATTTTGGAGCTGCTTCCTACATGAAACAACAAGGGTTCTTGTCTCCGCTTACATACGATAAATATAATATCCGTATGAATGTGACGGCTAAAGTGACTGACGATTTTGAATTGTATACCGGATTTTCATTAACCAATGACAAGATCGGTCGTATTGCCAGTGACGGTACGGATTGGGCATACGATACGTATGGTAAATTGCGTATTTGGCAACCGGAGCAGCCGGTATTTACCGATAGCGGAAAATTGGTTGATTACGGTTGGATCGGCAATGTGGGTGCCCGTGTATTGGGTTATGACGGATATCGTTATGATAAGCGCCTGAATCCGACATTTACCGTAAAGGGAACATATAAAATACCTTTCTTGAAGGGATTGAGTGCCAGTGTTCAATACAACAGGACTTGGACGCACAATACGGTGAACGGGTATTATACCAACTATGATATGTATATCACCAAACATAGTGGTGCCAACGGACGTATCATGTCTACACGAGATGAAGATATTGTCGGGGTTAAGCGGTCCAGCCAATATGGCAGGGATTATTTGCGCAAGGATTCCAAATGGGGAGATACTCAACAGTTGAACTTCTATTTGAATTATGCCAATACGTTCAACGATGTGCATAATGTGGCTGCGGTATTATTGACAGAGTGGTCCGAAGGGTTCAATGACAGCGTTTATGGTCTCAGGGAAACTTTCCCGACTTATATGACCGACCAGTTTTGGGCGGCAGGTAGCTCGCGAGAGTTCACCTCCGGTGGGGGAGATCCCTCTTCTAAAAATGGACGTATGTCTTATGTAGGACAGTTCAGTTACTCATATGCAAATAAATATTTGTTAGGTTTCTCTTTCCGTGAAGACGGTTCCATGAACTTTGCTCCTTCTCAACGTTGGGGGTTCTTCCCGGCAGGTTCTGCTGGCTGGGTACTGTCTGAAGAAAACTTCTTCAACAAGAAATGGATTCAGTTCATGAAGCTTCGTGGTTCTATCGGTCTGACCGGTGATGACTCTGTCGGTGGATGGCAATGGCAAGAATCTTATACGGCTGTCAAGCTCAATGATAACAATAATGTCTTACCGGCTTATTTCGGCAAGAATCCTTCTAAACATGTCGGTTTGAATTACGGTAATGTAGTCAATCCGAACCTGACATGGGAAAAGGCATTGAACTATAACGTCGGTTTGGATATGACCTTCCTGGATCATTGGAATTTGAGCGCAGATTATTGGTTCCGTAAATCATACGATATCTTGGATAATCGTCAGGCAACATTGCCTACTACTTTTAGCCGTGACATGCCTGCCGAAAACTACGGTAAGATGAACGCGCAAGGTATCGACTTGCAATTGGGGTATAAGGGAACAAGCCACGATTTCAACTACTATGGTAATTTGACTCTGTCTTATGGATGGAACGAAATCAAATATAAAGACTACGCTGAAAACGCTCAATGGATCGATATTCCTATCGGCACATCTACAAGTCGTTGGGTTGCGTATGATTTCGATCGTATTATCCGTACACAAGAAGAGTTGGACGCTTTCAATGCGGAACATCCGAATTATTCATTTAAAGGTATGAAGCCGGAATTAGGTATGCTTGTTTATAAAGACCATTCAGGTCCGGATGGCACACCCGATGGCGTTGTCGATAGCTGGGACCGTGTAGTGTTGCGTGATAAGAACTTCCCGGTACAATATGGCTTGAATTTGGGTGGTAGTTGGAAAGGACTCAGTTTGGACATGATGTTCTCCGGTGAGTTGGGCAGAGACCGTTCCTTCCGTGATTTGGCGGGCAATGTGGAATGGAACCGTGTATGGGCTGAATGGTATGACAACAGTTGGACTCCTGAAAACCCGAATGCCATGCTTCCGAAACAGATGAGTGCAAATGCTCCGGGATCATATAAGGACGATGACTGTCAGTTCTGGTTGAAGAAGACTAATTTCATGCGTTTGAAATATCTCACATTGAGCTATGACCTGCCGAAGGGACAGTTATACAATAAACTATTTGACAATGTACGGCTTTTCGTGACTGGGTCTAACCTTTTTGTATTAAGTAGCTTCAAATATTATGATCCTGAACTGGAACATGGCAATGCCTATCCGATTATGCGGTCATTCAATTTTGGTATTGATGTGAAATTTTAAATCTGAAGTAAACAATGAAACGATTCAAATTATTAGCAGGTCTGCTTTGTGCTTTTCTTATGTATGGATGCAGTCTGGATTACAAAATACAAATTCCATCACACCGGACGGAGTATGGAAAAATTCTGAAATGATCAATGCGTTCCTGTCTAACATTTATGGAAACATGATGCCCGGTTGGCCTATTGCTGCCAACAATACGGATGAGGGTATGAATGGACCGACAGAAATGAACCAGTATGTACGTGGAGAATATTCCGTAGATATTAGTGGGCAAGGTTTGGATTATCGATTTATAGAAAGGATTAATTTCTTTCTAACGAATCTGGAAACGGTTGAACTTTCTGTTTTGACTCAGGTAGAGAAAGACCGAATGCGCGGACAAGCCTTGTTTTGGCGTGCGTGGGATTATTGGGGAAAGGTGTTCACATTGGGTGGTGTCCCTTTGATCTTGGAGGGGCAGGATGTATCTGATATCAATTCATTGTTGGTGCCCCGTAATTCAACAAGTGAATGCATGGCACAGATCGTGAAAGACTTGGATGAGGCTATTTCTTTGCTTCCGGATGTATGGGGAGATAGCGATTATGCCCGGATTGATAAAGGATGTGCTATGGCTTTCAAAGGACGTGTTCTGTTGGCATACGCCAGTCCGCTATTTAATCCGAACCACGATCAGACTCGTTGGCAGCAGGCCTATGAGGCTAACAAAGCCGCAGTCGATTTCTTGCAGGGCGTAGGTAAAGGACTGTATCAAGGTAAATATGCAGATATTTGGTATGACGAACAAAACTGCGAGGTTATCATGGTGAACCAATTTTTCGGTCCGGACCATTATCTGGATCAGAAGAATATCCGACCGCTTCCTTTGACAAAGGATATGGCTGATCAGAACGAGGCTATCTTGCCATTGCTGTTGGCTTTTCCGAAAGCGGATGGAACACCGCTGGAGCTGGATGTAAACCGTTTAGCCAATGATATGGATTATAACCATGAATTCGTAAACGAGTTCTATAACAACCGTGATCCACGTTTCCATGCCACGATATTTTGTCCGGGTACGGAGTATCCCTGTAACGACGTACTTATCGGTGACAATAAATATTGGAATGGTTGGCATATCCTGAGCGATGGAGCTTATGCTCACCTTACCATGGATGAGTTCGGAAAAGCAGCCGGAGCCAGTTCGAACTTCTATCAACGCAAAGGTCTTGACTATAACATTAATGCCAGTAAAGTATATGAAGCTCAGGTTGATTGGGTTGAAATTCGTTTCACAGAGGTGTTGATGAACTATGGTGAGTGTGCAAATGAAGTTGGTAAGAGCAGTGAAGCATTGCAGGTGCTATATGATGTCAGGAAACGTGCCGGTATAGAAAACACAACAGGTAACTATGGTATTACAGCTACTTCACAGGGTGATATTCGCGAAGCATATATGACCGAACGTTACATCGAATTCGCTTACGAGGGTAAACGCTGGAACGACTTGCGTCGCTGGAAACGTTTCGACATCCTGAACGAAATCAAATACCGTTCGTCTCTTTGGTTGGTTATCAACGATTACAGTGTGGTGAAAAATGGTAATTTCGATTGGACAAAAGACATGTTCGATCCGGAAGTCAATAAACTTTTCCGTTTCGATTATATCGAATGCGTGGATGGTGACAAGGCTCTGTATCGTTTTAACCTGGATAATAACCATTGGTTCTATCCGATCAAGAAGAATGATCTGGACCGCAATTCCAAACTGGAACAAAATAACGAATGGGGCGGTACTTTCGACCCGTTGAAATAAGTTTGATTTGAATTGATTGACTAAAGCATGCAGATATTTTCTGTAAAGATTTGTCTGCATGCTTTTTCATACCTTATAAGCAAAACACTTTTAATATTTAAATTTATATACTCTCTCACACGTTTGAAACAGGCGCGCCTGATTGACTATCCGGTGACGTTGTATGTCGGTGCGCGTCCGGACAACGGGGGGAATGACAGGCCTAAGATAGAATAGGCTTGGATGTGATAAGCTCCGGTATCGTGGCGAGTTATGCTTCGGTATCGGAGCTTACTTTGTTTTTGAGGAGGATGTTAAGGTGGTTAAAAGCACTAATAATCCACTGAAAAGGCAGTTTTTTGCTATGTTTTGGCAAATAGCCAACCTGTATTTTTGTTTAATAATCTACAATTATACGATGAAAAAGAAATTATTATCATTGGCAGCGGTAACTGTTCTGTTATCCGGCTGCAGTTCGAATACGTCTCAATCCTTTCAAACCGATTATTTCGGTATCGATGTCGATTCGCACGGTTATATCACAGGCATGTATAACCTGACGCGCGAGAGTCGCAATTTCAGTCCGACCGATCAGCCGTCGCCTTTGTTGGCACTTTATGACAGCGGTTTGAAACGTTATTATTATCCGCAGAAAGCCCGTTATGCGAGAAGCAGATACAAGCTGGAATATGAAAACGGTTCGGTGGCGACTGTGCGGTTGGACGAAAAGGATAAATATTTCAAACTGACCTTGGAGGATTTAACGCCGCGCGAGGGTATCGATGGTGTGCAGTGGGGAAATTATTATACCAATATCAATAACATTTTGGGAGACATGATCGGGGTGGCGCGTGATACTTCGGCTGCTGTCTGCTATGCCATTGGTGCGTTGGCGTTGGACGACAATACGATCGGCGGGGAGTCGCGTTATACGTCAGAGACAGGCGCAGGAGGCTATATTGTCCATACGCCTGACCCGGAAAAATATCCGCTACCTTTGAATCTCCATGAGGGAGAGAGTTTTTCCGTAGGAGGCGACGGGTTCAGTGATGTGGCTTTTTATAACCGGAAAGAGCCGTTTTATCGTTCGTTGTATGGCAGCACGGCGGGGGTGGATAATAACGGGCGCATCAATATCCGTTACCATTCGCGCGATCGCCGCAGGGAAAATACGATTTACACACCGGAAGGGGTTGCGCTTGTGAGTGAAAAATTCCGTTACCACCAACAGCGGCAAGCGGTGCCCGGTGTCGATTATATCGGTTCTTCTATCGCCTTGTGGGGAAGCCCTGATAGTACGGCGTTGATGGATGTCATCCAGACGATTGTCTTGGAAGAAGGGTTGCCTTATCCCACTTTCAACGGGAAATGGGTGAAAGATCCGACCTCTTTCATGCCCGACTTGCAGACATACGGGAACCGGTACGATAGTATCGCTTCGTATGCCAAGCAAATGGGATTGAAGGTGATCAATGCTTATGACCAGGGTTTCTTGGTTCCTGACCGGGCAAATGAGGGTTATCTGGATGGAAAGGATCAGTCACGTAAGACGTATCGTTTTTCGGATGGTAATAATTTGTCGCATCGTGAGTATGCCGACCTACTGGCTAAGGATGGTTTGATTTTGGGGCGTACCAATATCACGACCTCTTTGGCTCCCGGCACGAAAGATTGCAGTCCGTTCCCGTCAGACAGCGTGTGTGTCTTGCACCGGCATTATTTGAGTGAAGATATATCGGAGAGTGATACTTTGATTTATGTGGATGCTCCGGATTACCTGAACGAGTTGATTGCTTCGGACCAGTTTTGTCCGCTTAACTTCGTAAAGATAGGGAAGGAATTGATTCATTTTACCGGTGTGTCGGCAGAAAAGCCTTATCGGTTGTTGAACGTGGCACGAGGTTATTGGGGAACGATACCGGCAGTCCATGGCAAAGGGGATGCGGTAGACAAGTTGCAGGCGACTACTTGCTGGGGATACCAGGGACTTATCCCGAATTTGGAGTTACAGGATGAATTTGCACGTTATTATGCGGATGTTGCCGGGCGGTCAGGATTGGGGCTTTATGATTTCGACGGTCAGGAGTTCCTGTTCTTTAACGGGATGGGTGGTTATTCGGTTAAAAGGTTCTACCGGACGATGTTCGACCAAGCAAAGAAGTTGAATTTGCCGGCCGATATCCGATTTACCGGAGCGGGCTTGAGCGAAGGCTCCTGGCATTATCAAAGCGTATGGAATGTAGGTGGTGGTAAGAATATCTATGATGCCGATTTACGTGTCTGGGGAAGCACGACCAGCCAGGGAAAGGATTTGCGCGATGTGACGTATGCGAACTATTTCCCGTCCAGCTTTGGTGTTAATTTCCCTATTACGGCAGCATCGACTGTTGAACAATATGAACATATAGAGGCCACAGCCATAGGACATGGAACTACCTATTTCTTGAAAATCGGCCAGGATGATGTGGAAAGTTGTCCCCAGAAATATGCCATCTTCAACGTGATCCGTACATGGGAGGAAGCCCGCCGGGCGAATGCTTTCCCGACTTATATCCGCAAGATGCTGCAAAATCCGGCATTGAGTTGGCGTTTGGAAAAGAAGGCGGATAGTAGCGGTTGGACGTTGTATCAAATGGAGAATGGCCAGAAAGGACATTCTTTCGATTTGAAGGCGGATGGAAACGTTTTTTGTTTTGTTCCTTAAAAACAGATATCAATAAATATGAGAAAGTCTTATTTAATCATAGCATGTATAAACATGTTCGGATTGTTGGCTTGGGGCCAGCGCTCCGAATTGAATTTTGATAGAGACTGGCGGTTTGCCAGGTTTGGCTTGCAGGCGGATGGTTCGCGTGTGGAGGAACCGGATTCTTTACAGTCATATTCGTATAACGATTGGGATTGGAGGAGGCTGGATGTTCCCCACGATTGGGGGATCGAGGGACCTTTCCGTATTGACTTGGATGGATATACCGGAAAATTGCCTTGGAAGGGGATCGGTTGGTATCGTAAATACTTTGAAGTATCCTCGAAGGATAAAAAGAAACGGTTTTATCTGGATTTCGATGGTGCGATGGCGAATGCCGAAGTGTGGCTTAATGGGAATAAAGTGGGCGAATGGGCTTTCGGATACAGCTCTTTTCGGGTCGATTTGACTCCGTATCTTTTGTATGATAAAAAGAATGTGGTAGCTGTCCGGCTGAATACCGAAAAGTTCGGCTCCCGTTGGTATCCCGGTGCCGGTATTTATCGGCATGTACGGTTGGTGAAAACGAATCCTGTACACGTGGGGCAGTGGGGTGTTTTTGTGACAACACCTGAAATCACAGACGAGCAGGCCAATGCCTTGGTCCATGTCGAAATACAGAATAATTTATCGGAAGCGGTAGACGGACAGTACGTGGTTGATATTTATGAACTGGATAAGGATGATGTACCGGGCGCGAAAGTCGCAGTCGTAAAGAAACAATTACTGTTGAAACCAAACCAATTGATTGGTGATACGGTCTCTTTGCTTGTGAACTCTCCTAAACGATGGAGTCTGGAGAATACTAACCGCTATTTGGCCCGTGTGTCGGTTTATAATAAAAACAAACTGGTGGATGTGTATGATGCACCATTTGGTTTCCGGACTATTCAGTTCACGCATGATAACGGCTTTCTGTTAAACGGCAAGCGCGTGCAGATAAACGGGACATGTAACCATCACGACTTGGGGGCTTTGGGGGCAGCAGTGAATAAGGTTGCCATGGAGCGACAATTGCGCATACTGAAGAGTTTTGGTTGTAATGCAATACGTACCTCTCATAATCCTCCGGCACCGGAATTGTTGGAGCTGGCAGATAAGATGGGGTTTCTGGTTATGGACGAATTGTTCGATAGTTGGACAATAGGAAAGAAAGAGTATGACTATAGTTCTTTATACGAAAAATGGCATGAAAAAGATATAGAAATGCTGATTTGCCGGGACCGGAACCATCCATCGGTTATCCTGTGGAGTACGGGAAATGAGTTACCTGAACAATATAATCCGGAACTGGGCATTGTCCGTCATTTGACAGAAGTGGTTCATCGTTTCGATACGACCCGTCCGGCTACGTTTGGAGCTTCTTATCCGAGTAAGTCTGCCGTGAATGGAACGGAATTGCAGGTGGATGTCCATGGAATGAATTATGCGGCAGGCGTATATGGAGGACCTGATTTTTATGGAGAGTTTTTGAATAAGAAAGGACATGAGCATTTGTCGGGTTATTCGAGTGAATCCAGTTCGACAATGAGTTCCAGGGGCGAATATTTTCCACGCCAACTCCATGTTTCATCTTATGATTTGACGCAACCCGGATGGGGAGGACTACCTGATTGGGAGTTTGCTGCATTGGATAAATATCCGGCCATTTGTGGTGAATTCGTATGGACCGGTTTTGATTATTTGGGCGAACCGACTCCATTTAATAGTGATGCCAGTGTCTTGTTGAATCACTCGGCTGCCATGACAGAAGAAGAACTGGCTAAGCAGCGTGAAGAATTGAATAAGATAGAACGTAACCGCCCTACGTCGCGGAGCAGTTATTTCGGTATTGTCGATTTGGCTGGTTTCCCGAAAGACCGCTATTACCTATATAAGGCGCGTTGGATGCCAGATACGCCGATGGTACATATCCTTCCACATTGGAATTTTCCCGATCGGGTAGGTAAAGTGACACCTGTTTTTGTATATAGTTCGGGGGACGAGGTGGAACTTTTCTTGAATGGCAAGTCGTTGGGAAAGAAACAAAAGCAACCGTATGAATACCGTTTCCGTTGGGATAGCGTGGTGTATCAGTCGGGAGAGTTGAAGGCTGTTGCTTATAAGCAGCATAAAAAGTGGGCGGAAACTCGTGTGCGGACTACCGGTGATCCCGTTCGTCTGAAAGCCGTACCGGATAAAACATTGATCAAAGCGGATGGCGAGGACTTAGTCTTTGTTAAAGTATCGTTGGTGGATAAAGATGGATACGATGTGCCGACAGCCGAGAACCGTATCTTCTGTAGCTTGGAAGGTGACGGGGAAATTGTTGCAACTGATAATGGTGACCCGACTTGTTTGATCACCTTTTCGGAACCGTCCCGTCCGGCATTTAACGGTTTGTTCCTGGCTATAGTCAAAGCTAAACGAGATGGAAATAAACCGCTTCGCTTGACTATCGAGGCGGATGGTTTGGAAAAGGCGACGGTTGATATTGAGATAGATCATGAATAATAAAATAAGAACATATATAGGTTTGAAATTATGTTTAGCTATCGTTTTATCAATGATGGGCTGTCATGTTGAATACGGATGTGAAGTCGGTTAAAGATAATCCGTTGGAAGAAAAGCGTACGTTTTTTTCCAACGGATACGTACGTTATAGGGTGGGGGCCATCATGCCAGCACTACTATGTCGTCTGGCTAGCATAGTAGTATCAGTACCATTTGCACTACTTGCAATAATAATCCACGGAAAAGGTAATTATTTGCTATTATATGGGAAAGCCGAAACCTGTAATTTTGTACCTCTCTGTTTCTAAAAAGGAATTTTTCAACTAGTTTATCTAAATGTTTTTGGTACAAGAAGTGTATTCTTATATAGACAGTAAATAAAACATATAAATTATATCATGAAGAAAACATTATCTTTTGTAGCTGCAACTCTGTTGTTATGTAGTTGCGAGTCGGGTACGCATCAATCGTTCAAAACAGATCGTTTCGGTATCGATATAGATAACCGGGGATATATCACCGGTATGTGGAACTTGACACGCGAAAGTCGTAATTTCAGTCCGGCGGACCAGCCGTCGCCCCTGTTGTCTCTTTATGACGAAGACCTGAAACGGTATTATTATCCGCAAAAGGCTCATTACAGCGGAGGCAAGTATCGGTTGGAATACGAGAACGGCTCTGTGGCAACGGTTGCTTTGGATGAGAAGACAAAATATTTCAAGTTGAAGTTGGAAAGTTTGGAACCTCGTAATGGAATCGATGGTATACAGTGGGGTAATTATTATACGAATATTACCAATTTATTGGGGGAAATGATCGGGGTGGCCCGTGATACCTCGGCTGCGGTAGGTTATGCTATCGGAGCTTTGGCGTTGGATGATAATACGATTGGCGGAGAATCACGTTTTACATCCGAAACAGGTCCTTCGGGTTATATTGCCCATACGCCTGATCCGGTGAATCATCCATTACCGTTAACATTGCATGAAGGGCAACAGTTTACGATGGGAGGCGACGGAATCAACGATGTGGCTTTTTATAATCGGAAAGAATCGTATTTCCGTATTCTATATGGTAATACGGCTTTTGTTGATTGTAACGGACGAATTAATATACGCTATCATTCGCGTGATCGCCGGAAAGGTAAGATGATCTATTCTCCGGAAGGTAATCCTATCTTCCAAAACAATGAACCTAACCACATGATGCGTCAGGATGTTCCGGGAGTGGATTTCATTGGTTCATCTATCGCTTTGTGGGGTAGCCCGGATAGTACGGCTTTGATGGAAGTTATTCAGGATATCGTTTTGAATGAGGGTTTGCCTTATCCTACTTTCCAGGGTAAGTGGGTAAAAGATCCTACAACTTTCATGCCGGATCTATGTACATATGGAGGACTTATGGACAGTGTGGCGTCGTATGCTAAACAGATGGGATTGAAAGTGATTCATACGTACGACCAACCTTTCTTGCATGCCGATAGGGGAAATGGCGGTTTCATTGACGGTCCGCGACATGAAAAGAAACGCTATCATTTCACAGATAAGGATTTGTCTACTCGCGAGTATGCCGACCTGTTGGCTAAAGAGGGTTTGATTTTGGGACGTACCTCCATATCTAACTCAATGGCACCCGGAACGAAGGATTGTAGTCCGGTACCATCGGACAGTATCTGTATTTTGCACCGTCGTTTTCTTACGGAAAATTTGAACGAGACGGATACGATGATTTATATCGATGATCCTACTCATTTGGAAGAAGTAGCTTGTTGGGAAGGACATAGTCCGGAATTGAATATGGTTAAGATCGGAAAGGAATTGATTCACTATATGGGTGTTACAAAGGAAAAACCATATCGACTCATGAAAGTGACACGTGGTTATTGGGGGACTCGACCTGCTGCTCATGTAAAGGGGGATGCTGTGGATAAACTTCAACCTGCGGTAGGCGGAGCATATGCCGGATTGATTCCTAACCTGGAATTACAAGATAAACTGGCACGCCATTATGCCGATATTTGCAAGAACAGCGGATTGGGTATGTTCGATTATGACGGACAGGAGTTTTATTTCCACACTGGTTTTGGCGGTTATGGCGTGAAACGTTTCTTCCGCAATATGTTTGAGCAAGCGAAGAAGCATGGTTTACCGGATATTCGTTTTACGGGAGCGACTTTGTCGGAAGGCTCCTGGCATTATCAGAGCACTTGGAATGTGGGAGGCGGTTTGAATATTTATGATGTGAAGAAGCGTGTATGGGGTAGTACGACCAGTCAGGGTAAAGACCTTCGTGATGTTACTTATGCCAACTTTTTCCCGTCTTCATTTGGTGGAAACTTCCCGATTACGGCTGAGTCGACGGTGGAAGATTTTGAGCATATTGAAGCTACGGCTATCGGTTATGGTTGTACGTATGCGTTCAGGATCGGTCAGAAAGATGTAGAAAGTTGTCCGCAAAAATATGCGATATTCAATGTGGTCCGTACTTGGGAAGAAGCTCGTAGGGCAGATGCTTTTCCGACGCATATTCGTAAGATGTTACAAAATCCGGCATTGAGTTGGCGATTGGAGAAAAAGGCGGATAACAGTGGTTGGACTTTGTATCAGATGGAGAACGGACAAAAAGGACGTTCGTTTGATTTGTGTGAGAACAGTAAGCAATAATAATCCACAAAATAGGCAGCTATTTGCTATTTTAAATAGGAATAGCTGCCTTTATATTTGCGTTATCTAATTAATTGTAATATTATAATTTTTAAACCATGAAAAAAATACTATGCTTGATTTCGATGTTCTGTTTGTGTGTGAATGTGTTATCAGCCAAAGAATATCATGTATCGGTAAAAGGGAGTGATGCTAATAACGGAGATATTTCATCTCCTTTTAAAACTATAAATTGGGCTGCTCAGAAAGCGTTGCCGGGAGATACGGTTACGGTACATAACGGTGTTTATCGTGAATGGGTGAATCCGTTGAGCGGTGGGGAACGGGAAGGAAAACGTATCCTGTATCGAGTGGCCGAAGGTGAGAAAGCTGAAATAAAAGGTTCAGAGTTGGTGACTGGTTGGAAAAAGGAGAAGAAAGCAAAGGGAGTATGGAAGGTGGTATTGCCTAATTCATTCTTTGGAAATTACAATCCGTTCAACGACCGTCTGTATGGTGACTGGCTATGGTCTGAACGGGTTCATCATACGGGAGATGTATATTTGAATGATGTTTCGCTTTATGAAGAATTTAGCCTGGATAAGGTATTTGCACCGGATACGCTCCGTACAATACGTGATCCCCAAGGATGTACGAATGTATGGTTCGCAGAAGTAGATGCGGATAATACGACGATTTATGCAAATTTTGGAGATATTGATCCGAATAAGGAAACAGTAGAAGTATCGGTTCGTCCTACTTGTTTCTATCCGACACGTGAGGGACTGAATTATATCACGATTCGTGGTTTCTATATAAGTCAGGCCGCCACGCAGTGGGCTGCTCCGACAGCCGAACAGGTGGGGATGATTGCTCCCCATTGGTGTAAGGGGTGGATTATCGAGGATAATGTTATTAAGAATTCCCGAGCCAACGGTATCACTTTGGGAAAAGAACGTGCCAGTGGACATAATCTGGAATGTAACGACAAACGTCTGGACGGTACGTTACACTATGTAGAAGTAATATTCAATACGCTACGTCGCGGATGGAGCAAAGATAACGTCGGTTCCCATATCGTTCGGAACAACGTCATTTCTGATTGTGAGCAAACCGGTATTTGTGGTAGTATGGGAGCGGCGTTCAGCGAGATTTACGGAAACCATATCTATAATATCCTGGTAAAACAACAATTTGGCGGAGCTGAAATGGGCGGTATTAAATTACATGGTGCAATAGATACCTATATTCATCATAACCGGATTCATAAGTCGGGTAATTATGGAATCTGGCTGGACTGGATGGCACAGGGAGCACGCGTATCTTCCAATTTATTGTATGACAACCTGGCACAGGACTTGTTTTTCGAAGTGTCCCACGGACCTTATGTAGTAGATAACAACATTTCCCTTTCACCTCGTACGATACAGGAGAATACCGATGGCGGAGCCTATCTGCATAATATCTTTTCCGGAGACATCAACCGTTTGGATGACCAGCGTTACACTCCGTATCACTTGAACCATTCTACCGAAGTGAAAGGCATACGGACTATCACCGAAGGCGATCATCGCTTCTTTAATAATATCTTTATTGGTGGTGACAACAGTAAGTTAAAATATGGAATGATCGTATTCGATGTATCACAACGTCCTATTTATGCAGAGAATAATCTGTTCCTGAACGGTTCTCTTCCGATGACGAACAAGACGCAGGATTGGGTGGAGAAAGCAGTCAATCCGAAATTGAAAGTAGAGGAAACTCCCGACGGCGAAGTATATCTGTTAAGTGACATTAATCTGCAAGAATTATCTTCATTTAAAGGAAAAAAGGTAGATGCCGAACGTTTAGGTATCACTCAACTGACAGGATTCCCGTTTGAGAATCCAGACGGGAGCCCTTTCAAACCGGAAAAAGACTTTTTCGGTAATGAACGTTTTGCTACTCCGGTTGTTGGGCCGATAGAAAAATTATCTTCTACCAAACGGATAAAAGTATGGCCTAATTTAAAATAGTAATTTATGTTTTATTCATATATGAATTATTTTTTTCTGGTAAGTAGCCTGTTTATAGCAGGGGTGTTTACGGGGTGTCAATTCGATGGAAAACGGCAATCGAACGATAAGGTTACAGTCGTTTCGACTAACAGAATGCTAAATCCTATTGCTCCTCCCGGATTGTATATTGCAGATCCTGAGGTAAGGCAGATGCCTGATGGACGTGTTTATGTCTACGGATCGCGCGACGAACCTGGTAACGCCTGGTGCTCTCGTTCTTATAACGTATTGTCTTCGTCCGATCTTGTGAACTGGAGTGTGGAGCAATTTTCTTTTGCTACTGATGGTCCGGGCAAACAAGTAGATTATACAGATAGGATTTTATATGCTCCGGATTGCATCCATCACAACGGGAAATATTACCTTTATTATTGTCTTGCCGGAGGTGGAGACGATGAAGGTGTGGCAGTTTCCTCTTCTCCTTATGGTCCGTTTAGGGATGGGAAGGTGATAGAAGGGATAAAAGGTATTGACCCGTCTGTCTTTATTGATGACGATGGGCAGGCTTATTTGTTCTGGGGGCAGGGGTATGCTAAGGGAGCAAAGCTAAGTAAGGATATGCTTTCGATAGAAGGAGCTGTTCATGATAGTTTGTTAACCTATGAAACGCATTTCTTCAATGAAGGTAGTTCCGTCCGGAAAAGGAACGGCATCTATTATTTTGTATATGGAAGCCATTCTCAACATGGAGAATCTAACTGTGCAACGTTAGATTATGCGACTGCGACATCTCCACTGGGTCCCTACACTTACAGGGGTGTTATTATTGATAACTGGGGAAGCGGAAGGAACCTGGTGAATAACCATGGTTGTATTGTCGAAATCAACGGACAATGGTATATCGCTTATCATCGTCCGACGCATGCGAGTGCGACCATGCGAAAAGCCTGTTTGGAACCAATAATATTTAATCCTGACGGTACTATTCCGCAGGTGGAAATGACCACGCAGGGAATCGGTGGCCCTATTTCGCCTCTTTATCGGATGGATGCAGCAAGAGCTTGTCTGATGTCAGGAAATGTTATGGTTGCAGTGCGTCGTCCGGATAATGATATTCCAGTAGAATACTTAGCGGACATTCGCGATGGTGATTATGCCTATTGGAAATATTATGATTTTACAGATACAAAAGTAAATCATTTTGTTTGTAAAACATGGGATAGGAACAAGGCTGCTCAGATAGAAATACGGCTGGATAGCCCTGAAGGGGAATTGATCGGGACGTGTGATATAACTCCAATGGAAGGTGAAACAGCTTATGCTATTCATGAAACAAATATTAAATCAGTTACGGGAAAACATGCATTGGTATTTGTGTTTAAGGCTGTTGATCCTGCTGTTAAAGGGCTGGATTTGATGAATCTGGAGTGGTTTGTTTTTGAGAATAGAAAAGAATAGATGTTTTTGAAAATAGTAAGATAGTGCATCTATTTCGTAAGATATGTCAAGTTCAAATGGTACTTAATACAATATCTTTGTGTTAATATTATGTTGATTTTACGAAAATAGTCTTTTGACGTATAAATGTTTGAAGTACAAGTGATACATTATGTTGATTTTATTGTCTTGATAATAAGTTTATTGGTGTTTCACTTGTGCTTGAATATAGAGTTTTGTTTACTTTATTTTAAGTTCTGTAAGAACTAAGCTTTTTTAATTAAACCAAAACATTAATAATTATACTCTCCTGTTTTTTCTCTAAAAACTTTATTCTAAGCTTGTTTTGCTAATGTCTTGATAGACAGTTGGTATCCTATGCGCTTTTGCCATAGTTCTTACAGGACTAAGGCTTTTTAATAGCGTTTAATGTGGATTATGAGTATAAACAAGTCTATCTATGTCAAATGGTGGAGCGAATATAAAAATTTGCTTTTGTCTGTTACATGCGTAATCCATATATCGCAAGAATGTATAAGTAATACAAATATAGTGTGAAATAGAATTATGTGTAACCTTAAAAAACAGATTGCGTATGGAATACTGACCTAGTAAAAAAAGAACCGGAGAAAGGCCTAATTTTCTCCGATTCGTATTTGAATTAAAATCAATTAGTTATTAACTAATAAATTCTTTACAAAAGTATGAAAAGTTTTTTTACCACATTTAAAGTCTTTGGTATATGTTTTTTGTTAAACCCAATGTCCCCTTCGTCGGTTTTTGCCGAAACGAATGATAAAAGCTCTGATTTTCCGCTGGAGAATATGGGACAAAATACGGTAGTCTCTCAAAAACGTCTCGTAACAGGAGTAGTCTTAGATTCGCAAGGAGAACCCGTTGTTGGAGCTAATGTATTTGAAAAAGGAGAAAAGACCAATGGTACTATCACTGATATAGATGGCAAATTTTCATTGAATGTTTCTGATAATGCAACCTTAGTTATCTCTTTTGTCGGTTTTAAAAACCAAGAGATAGCAGGAAAGGAAGGGATAAAATAGATATCCGGTTGGCTGATGATTCGGAATTGCTGGATGAAGTGGTGGTAGTCGGCTATATGACACAGAAGAAAGGTCTGGTGACTGGTGCCGTATCATCTATGAAAATGGATGAAAAATTGAATACATTACCTACAACTTCGGCAGGAAATATTTTAGTCGGTAAATTGGCCGGTGTAAGTGTTAGTACTCCGAATGGTCTTCCAGGAGCAGCTCCTAGCATTTCTATTCGTACAGGCTCTTCCTGGAATGATCAGAATGTGACTTATGTCATTGACGGTGTTGTTAGAGGCGGTGGAGATTTCAATAATTTAAGTCCGAACGAAATCGAAGATATAACAGTCTTGAAAGATGCTGCGTCTGCGGCTATTTACGGTTCACGTTCTGCCGGAGGTGTAATTATCGTTACTACCAAAAAAGGTACTAGAGGAAAGCCGGTTTTCAATTATTCTTATGGGTATAGTATTGATACACGTACAAAGAATTCAGATTTAACCAGTGGCGTTGAAGCAGCTGAGTTGTATGGTCGTATCAATGGTGAAGCCGACCCTGCCGGTTGGGCTTGGTCTCAAGAAGAAATCGATCATATCAGAACGATCAATAATGGCTGGGGATATGATCAATTGGACGCAGTTTGGCGTAATCCGGTTACTCAGACTCATAATTTCAGTGTAAATGGCGGTAGTGAAAAAGTTCGTTATTTTGGTGCTGCTTCTTATGTTAAGCAGGAGGGTTTTTTAAAGCCGTATACCTATGATAAGTATAATATTCGTATGAATGTGACTGCGGATATAACAAAAGATTTGGAGGTTTTTGCCGGATTAGCTGTTTATAATACTTTCCAGGGGAATGCTGTATTTGAAAATGCTGAGGCTAATTATGGTAAATTGAGAGTTTGGCAGCCTGATCAACCGGTATATACCGATAGTGGTAAACATATTGATTTTGGATGGATTGCAAACAATGGAGCTTCAGTCGATGGTAAGGGGGGATATAATAAGTCACAAATGTTGAAACCTCAAGCTGTTATAAGTGCAACATATAAAGCTCCTTTTCTCAAAGGTCTTAGTGCTAAGATTTCATATAGCAGAAGTTGGGTACATGATCTTAATAAGATATATTATACTAATTATGATTTGTATCAAGTTAAAAAATCCGGTACCCATAATCATATATTCTCTACTAAGGATGAGGATATTATTGGAACGCGGAAGACAACCTGGGTAGGAAAAGACTATATACAGCGTAAGTCTTCTTGGAGTGGTGACAAGCAGTTTAACGTTCAATTGAGTTATGAAAATGTTTTCAATAACTTACATCGTGTATCAGGTACTTTGGTAACAGAGTGGTATGAAGGTGATGGGGCTAGTGTACATGGTGGTCGTGAGACGTTCCCTGTTTATATGACAGACCAGTTTTGGGCAGCCAGTAGTGCTCGAGCTGATACTTGGGGAGGTGGTGATACCGATTGGCAAAGCGGCCGTTTTTCTTATATAGGACAGTTCAGTTATTCTTATGCCGACAAGTATTTGCTTAGTTTTTCTTTCCGCGAAGATGGATCTATGAACTTTGCTCCCAGTCAGCGTTGGGGGTTCTTCCCTGCCGGTTCGTTGGGATGGGTTATTTCAGAAGAAAGCTTTTTTAATAAATCAGCAATTCAGTTCTTGAAATTACGTGCATCTGTCGGATTAACCGGTAACGATTCTGTCGGAGGTTGGCAGTGGCAGGAGTCCTATAAATCCGGTTCATCTGCTTATTTTGGCAGTAGTCCGTCAAAATCGGTCGGTATTACCTATGGTAGTGTTGTAAATCCGAATCTGACTTGGGAAAAAGCATTGAGCTATAATGTCGGTGCAGATGTGAATTTCTTGAACCATTGGACTGTTTCGGCCGATTACTGGTATCGTAATTCTTATGATATTTTGGGGAGTCGTCAGAATACATTGCCGAACTCGTTTAGTTTAACAATGCCGGCTGAAAATTACGGTGAAATTCATGCGCAAGGCTTTGACTTACAATTGGGGTATCATGGGAACAATAAAGATTTCTCATATTATGGAAATTTGACTATGTCGTATGGATGGAATAAGACGATTAAGCAAGATTATGCTGAAAATGCTCGATGGATTGACATCCCTGTAGGTAAATCTCGTAGTTATATCACAGGCTGGGAATTTGATAAAATTATTCGTACACAGGAAGAATTGGATGCATTTAAAGCAGAACATCCGAATTACCAGCATAACGGTTTATCACCGGAGTTAGGTATGATGGTATTTAAAGATTTGAGCGGTCCTGACGGAAAGCCTGATGGTATTATTAATGATTGGGATAAAGTTATTTTGAAAAACAGTAATAATCCTGTCATTTATGGTTTGAATTTGGGTGGTAGTTGGAAAGGCCTAAGTGTGGATATGATGTTCTCCGGACAGTTGGGCGTTGACAAATGGGCTACAGATTTGGCTGGTGGCGTTGAATGGAACCGTATGTGGAAAAAATGGTATAATGACAGTTGGACACCGGAAAATCAGAATGCAACTTTACCAAAGCGTATCAGTAGTAACAATGCAAAAACTTATGAAACAGCTTCAAGTTATTGGTTGAAAGATGCAAGTTTTATGCGTTTGAAATATCTGACGGTTAGTTACGATCTACCTAAAAATCAGTTTTACAATAAGTTGTTCGACAATGTTCGGTTCTTTGTAACCGGTACCAACTTGTTTGTATTAAGTAGTTTCAATAAAAATTATTATGATCCTGAAATTGGTAATGGTAATGCATTCCCAATATTGCGATCTGTAAACTTGGGTGTAGATGTCAAATTCTAAAAAGACGAATAAATTATGAAACGAAATATAGTAGCGTTGTTTGGCGCATGTGTGGTTTTGATGACTAGTTGTGATTTGGATTATACCAATAATGGAACAATAAATCCCGATAATGTATGGTCTGATAAAAACATGATATCTTCTTTTTTGACAGATATTTATGGGAATATGTTACCAGGTTGGCCTGTATCAGCGAATAATACCGATGAGGGGATGAACGGACCCACTAATATGAGCCAATTTGCACGGGGACAGATAACAATTGATAATTATACCACTAACTGGGGGTATGGTAATATTGACCGTATCAATTTCTTTTTGGATCAGTTAGAAGGTGTTACTGTTCTGACCGACGTAGAAAAAAGGCAGATGCGTGGTCAAGCTCTTTTTTGGAGAGCTTGGGATTATTGGGGAAAAGTTTTCTCCGTTGGAGGTGTTCCTTTGATTACCCATTTTCAAGATGTGACCAATGTGGAAAGTCTGTTTGTTCCGCGTAGCAGTACATCCGACTGTGTGGCACAGATTTTGGCTGATTTGGATGAAGCTATCGAAAGTTTGCCGGATACTTGGGCTGGAGCTGATTATGGGCGAATTGATAAAGGTTGTGCAATGGCTTTCAAAGGTCGTATGTTATTACAGTATGCCAGCCCGTTGTTTAACCCTGATAATAACAAGGCGCGTTGGGAAGCTGCTTATAAAGCAAATAAAGATGCTGTAGATTTCTTACGTGGTGTAGGGAAAGGACTGTATGAAGGTGACTTTGCGGATATTTGGTATGACGAGCAAAATAAAGAAGTAATTATGGTGAACCAATTCTATTATCCTGACCATGCGTTTGACCAGAAGAATATTCGTCCGGAAGCATTAACAAAGGATGGTGCTAATGATAACCAAGCTATTTTACCTTTGTTGTTGGCTTTTCCAAAATTGGACGGTACTAAATTGGAATTGGATATAGAGCGTTTGGCCTCCGATCCGGATTACAATAAACAGTTTATGGATGATTTTTATATGAATCGTGATCCACGTTTTCATGCTACAATATTTTGTCCGGGTACAAAATATCCAGGTGCTTCAGACCAACTGCCGGGTGATATGAAATATTGGAATGCCTGGACAAAATTAGAAGATAGTGAAGCTTCACAAGGATTTGTATATTATTCATTGATCCGTGATGAAATTGATAGAGGACAGCAGGAAGGAGCTAACTTCTACCAGAGAAAAGGGTTGGATGAACTTACGATTACAGAAGTTTATAATGCCGAAACTGATTGGATTGAAATTCGTTTTGCAGAGGTGCTGATGAATTATGGTGAATGTGCTAATGAATTAGGAAAGAGCGGTGAAGCTTTGCAGGTGTTGTATGATATTCGTAAGCGTGCCGGTATTCAGTCTTCTACTAATTATGGTATTACTGCTACTACCCAGGACCAAATTCGTGAGGCTTATATCAACGAACGTTTTATCGAATTTGCTTACGAAGGAAAACGTTTCTCCGATTTGCGTCGTTGGAAACGCTACGATATATTGAATAATTTAAAATATCGTTCTACCTTGTATCCGGTCATCAATGACTATAATCTTGTTAAAGAGGGTAAATTCGATTGGACGAAAGATATGTTTGATCCTGAAGTTCGCAAATTATTCCATTTTGAATATATAGAATGCGTAGATAAGGATAAACAGTATATGTTTAATTTAGATCTGAACCATTGGTTTACATCTGTTGCCAAAGATGTTCTCGATCGTAATTCTAAGATTGAGCAGAACAACGAATGGGGAGGTACTTTCGACCCATTAAAATAAGCAGACTTGATTGACTTCAAAGCATGCAGATTTTATCTGTAAAGATTTATCTGCATGCTTTTTTATACATTCTTATAGCATAAAAGCAATAATAATCCACTGAATAAGCATCTTTTGGCTATTGGATGAAGTTTTTGTTGTCTTTACTTTTGTCCGATCGACAGGAAACGGTTACCTCATACTTATGCTTTTTCAAAGTTTAAATATTAACGACTAATACAATGAAAATATTAAAATTGTCTGTGGCTTTCTTAAGCCTGCTTTTTCTACCTTCCGGTCAGCTGTATGCACAAGCCGACAATTACGAAAAACATAAGAACGACGATGTCTCTCAAATCTCGAATCGGGAGATGACGTTTTATCTGGTATTCAAAAGTCATTTTGATATCGGTTATTCGGCATTGGCACGTGATGTTGTGCATGAATACCGTACTTCCATGATCGATAAAGCCATGGATGTGATGGATAAAAATGCGGATAAAATGAAAGATATGCAGTTTGCGTGGACCGTTCCCGGATGGCCTTTGGAACAAATGCTTTGGGATCGGCAGACTCCGGAGCGTAGGTTGCGGATAGAACGTGCTTTAAAAAACGGAAACCTGGTGACGCATGCACTTCCTTATACAACACATACGGGAACGCTTGAACTCGAAGATCTTGTGCGTGGTCTGGGCTATTCTTCTTCGTTGGCTCGTACATACGGTTTACCACTTCCGACTGACGGGAAAATGACGGATGTTCCGGGGCATACCTGGGTTTTACCGACCATTTTACACCATGCCGGAATCAAGTTCTTTCATTTCGGTTCCAATCCGACCAACCGTGTGGTGAAGGTTCCGACTTTGTTTTGGTGGGAAGGTCCAGACGGTTCAAGGGTGTTGACCATGTTTTCGGAGGGATATGGCGGAGGAATGTTCCCTCCTGAAGGATGGAAGCTGAAATCATGGCTTACATTCGTGCATGCAGGCGATAATGCCGGACCTCCAACGGCAGAAGAGGTGGAAAAGGTAATTACCCATATAAAAGAGAAATATCCCAATGCTAAAATACGCATCGGTAAAATGTCTGATTTTGCAGAGGCTGTTTTTGCTGAGAATCCCGAGTTGCCGGTGGTACGTGGAGATATGTCCGATAGTTGGGTACATGGCGTAATGTCTAATCCGCAGGCAACCCGGACTGCAAGAAGAGTACGTCCCCTGATGCCTTTGCTGGAAACTTTGCATACACAGGAAAAGGAATGGGGAATCATGCCTTACGAAATTGATGAAGACTTGGCTTATATATATGATAAAAGCCTGATGTACGGCGAACATACCTGGGGACTTGCCAACCAGCATTTTGTTCCCGGCTTAACCGGCAAAGACTGGTATAAGATGTATGTTACCGGTTTGGACCCTGCGTATGCCCGGATGAAAGAGTCATGGAAAGAACATATCGGGTATATTGAAGATGCTGAGCAGGCTTTGCGGCCGGAACTGGAGAATGAACTTGCTACGTTGGCTGAAAATGTTGCCAGGGAAGGTTTCCGTTTCGTTGTATACAATCCGCTTCCATGGGAACGTGGAGGGATGGTAAATTTTGTATTACCGTCACAAGGTTCTATCAAAGAGGCTTATGTGAAAGAAGTGGGGACCGGTCGTATCTATGACCTGAAAGTGTATGGTGCCGATTCAAAGCGCCTGGGTACTTTCTTCACCGAAGGTATACCGGCAAATGGCTATAAGACATATATCCTGACAGATGAGTCACCTGCCCAAGTCGAAAACTCATTAAAAGGGGAAGAACAGGGTAATTATATAGAGAACAAATGGTACAAAGTCTCATTTGACAAAAAGAAAGGATGCATCAGGAGTATCTGGGATAAAACAAACAAGCGGGAATTAGTGGATGACCAGTCTGAAAATGGTTTTGGCTCTTATGTGTATGAAAGGTACGACAAAGAGCAATCATACCGCTATCTGAAAGAATATATATATGACAAATACAAAAATTCTCATTATCAGATAACAGGTAAAAGTACCTATTTGGATGAACGGACAAAAGGCATACATGAATCTCCCCTGAATATGGAATTTCATGTGGAGAACCATAAGTCATCCATCCGTGGTGTGTTAACTCCTTCTGCATCAGTCGGAGAAGAAAAACATACGGCTGGCCTGACCGTGACGCTTTACGAGAATATGCCTTGTATAGATGTGAAACTTTCCGTAATCAATAAGCCGGCAACGGAAGAACCTGAAGCCGGATGGATTGCATTGCCGTTTAAAACAAAATCTCCGGAATATCGGGTTGGACGTATCGGTTCGGTTATCGATCCGGCCAAAGATTTGATAGAAGGCAGCCAGTTTAATTATATCTGGTCCAATTCGGGAATAATGATAAAAGATAAGGAATATTCCGTTGGGGTTTGCCCGATAGATGCACCTGCATTTGTTTTGGGCGATTTGGATTTTATGCATTATGCCGATACCTATGAAAATCCCCGGTCGCATGTGTACTTCAACTTGTTTAATAATCGTTGGAATACAAACTTTGCTTCTTTTTGGAATGGCAACCTGACTTCGGAAGTCCGTCTATGGGTGAACCCGAAGAATGCAGATGATGAGTCCGGTTTAATAACCCCCGCATGGGAAACCCGTCTGCCTTTGCAGGTCGGAATCGCCACCTGTCCTGCCGGTAAATTGCCGGTAATGAACGAAGGCGTGAAAATATCTCGTAAAGGAGTACTGTTAACGGCTTATGGCAATAATCCTGACGGTGGCGGCAAATTATTGCGTGTATGGGAACAAAGCGGTGAAAGCGGTCTCTGTGAAATCTCTTTGCCGGTAAAGAGAGATGGAGTGGCACAACCTGTGAATTTGAGAGGCGTTCCCAATGGTAATCCAGTCAAGATACAAAATGGTGTATTTAAAATAGAATTGGGTAGATTTGAACCTGCCAGTTATTTGATCTATTAATTAAACTACTGTATCGGGAGAAATGGGATATTTTCAAGTGTGACATCAGTAAGCAATAATAATCCACTGATTTGGCAGTTATTTGCTATTTTTTAATAGAGATAGCAACTTTTATATTTGCGTTGTTAAATCTGTACATAAAGTATATACCAATGAAAATAAAGAGAACAACATTAACAGTAGCATTAGCCGTCCTATGTTTTTTCGCAGAAGCGAAGGTCAAACCTGTCGTACATTATAATTTCGGTAAATCGGGAAATGTGACCTATGCGGTGGCTCCCGATAAATTAAAACCGGTAACCGGTACGGGAGAGCTGACCGTTTTAGGCCGTCCTGTTTTCTATGCCGATGCTCCCGGTAACAAAAAAATGAAGGGAGAAGGAGGTCTTTTATTCAATGGTGACGGGGATGGTTACAGATTGGCGAATCCATTTGGAACACCGGCGGAGAATCAAATGCTGGAAGTGTGGGTGAAGCCGCGTCATAATAGGCAAAGAGAGCAGAAGATGCATTCGTCTCAGGTTGTAGTAGCTAATGGTAACGGAAAAGAAGGATATGTAATTGTCCGAAAAGGAGATAAATGGCAATTAATCTCCGGAAGTTCCGGTATTGTGACTATCGGCGAGGTTGCCGAAGATGTATGGACCCATCTGGCAATGGTAGTGGACGGCGAGAAAGGTTCCGTATGGCTGAACGGAAAGAAGACCGGTATCTTTAATCCTACCAAGGCGATTGCTTCCAACTTCTCGATTGCTGTATCTGAAGAAGGAAAGGAAGCATTCTATGGTGAAATATATGAGGTCAGATATAGTACGTTTACCGCAGGGAAGTTTGACCCTGACTCTGATTTTTTATTGGATTACAAGAAGATAAAGGAACAAAGCAAACAGCGTCTGGCTGAGCGGCAATCCCTGGTTCGCCAACTGGAACAAGAGGGGGCGGGTAAGGAAATCGTATCGGAATTGCCGAATCTCCGCCAACAAAAAGATTGGTTGATCGAACCCGTAGAAAGCCAATGCCGTATGTACGTGCAGAAGTCGGACGATGGAGTGACTTCGATGTTTCAACTGAACAACGGACTGATTTCCCGTACTTTTTATGTCAGCGAGAATCTGGCTTGTGTGGGGTATAAGAATCATTCCAACGAAGCGGAGTATCTTCGGGCCGTAAAACCCGAAGCCCGTGTATGTATCGACAGTGTATGGTATGAAGTCGGAGGGCTGAAAGAACAGCCGGAGTTATCCTATTTACTGGATAGCTGGTATCCGCAACTGGAAGCATCCGACCTGGCATTTACATTGGAAAAGGTGGAAACAGGAATGCCGCTGGAACGTTACCCATGGACCCGGAAGTTTAATGCTGTTTCTACCGATTGGCCCGCCAAAGGGTTGCGTATGGAAATGACATTTGTCCCGACAGGGAACATGCCCGCCGTAAAGGATGTAAAAGTGAAAGTCATTTATGAGATTTATCAGGGTTTGCCGGTTATGGCAAAATGGATTGAAGTTATCAACGAAAATGATACGAATATAGTGCTGAATGATATGGAATGCGAGGTATTGGCTGTTAATCAGGACCAGGTAAAACGCATCCATGTCGAAAGCGATTTCTCTTTTGCACTGGTGAATGCCGATATAGAAGGCAGTGCACTGATGCATTATGCCGGAACTCCCAAAATCTACCATGTCGGCAGTTCTACGACCAGATGGACGGTGGATAAGGAGTATAATACCTGGGCCAGCCACAATCAGGCAGAGGATAAGTTTTTAGGATTTCCTCATCATAATCTGTTGATAAGCACATTGCCGATGGGCCCCAATACCCGGATAGGCAAGGATAGCCCGTTCAAATCTTATATCACTTTCGAGTTGTTGCAGGATAGCGACGATCGTGAAAGGCAATCGTTGGGACATCGCCGGATGTATAAGAAACTGGCTCCCCAGACAACCGAATCGTTGATTGCGGGAGGTATTACCTCTCACGATGAGGAGAAACTGAAGTCTTTCATCGACCAGATGTCGGAATTGGGACTTGAACAGCTGGATATTCAGGCGTGGCCGGGTGTCAGCCATGATAATCTGGATTCTGCTTATGTGCAATTATGGCGTAGAGTCGCTTCTTATGCCAAAGAACGGGGTATTGTCATGGGTGGTTATGAGTTGCAGGTCGCTTCCCGCGGACGAGGAAAAGAGGTGGATTGCATCCATCCGGAGACGGGAAAACCGGGTAGTCTTTTCGGACAAAGTGTTTGTATTGCCAGCCAGTGGAAAGATACCTATTATCCGAAGATGTGGGAGTTCTTCGATAAGACGGGTTTTATGACTTACAATATGGATGGCCCGTATCATGGCGATCCTTGTGCTTCAACCGTCCACCCACATCATACCGGCCTGGAGGATTCACAGTGGCAACAGTGGAAAACGCAGGTGGAAGTGATCCACGAATTACAGCGCAGAGGCATGTATATTCCTATTCCCGACTGGTATTTCCTGAACGGACAATGTTCGACAGGAATGGGATATCGCGAAGCGAGTGCTAACCTGACTCCGCAGCAGCAGTTATTATTAGGACGTCAATATATCTATGACGGAACCTGGCATAAGATACCGCCTATGGGGTGGATGACCTTGCAGTTAGTTGGTTTCTATACGAATGATCCGCGTGTCGGTCTGGAACCGTTATGCGAAAATCTGGACCGTTATGAGCAACAATTGATTCAGTTTCTGGGAAGTGGTTGCCATCTGACTATCCGTGGAAATCGTTTATACGATACCCCGGAGACAAAACAGTTGGTATCTAAATGGATTAACTGGTTTAAAGAGTACCGTGATATTCTTACGTCGGATATTATTCATGTCAGCCGACCGACCGGACGCGATTTGGATTGCATGATGCATGTAAATCCGTTTATCAAACACAAAGGGATGGTTATCGTCTTTAATCCGACCGACCGCGATATAACGAAAGAAATGCGTCTTCCGTTGTATTATACCGGATTGAAAGGAAAAGTAACGATTATAACCTCCGATGGCTCTAAAAAGAATTACCCGTTGGATCAGAACGGAAATTTACTTCTTCCGGTATCTGTAACAGCACAGGGTACTTCTTGGTTTTTAATAGAGGAGTAATGTAAATAGCCAGGAGCAAACGAAATTAGGTCGGTTTGAACCTTAAAAATATAAAAAAAGACTGTTGCATATAAATCTTACCGGAGTGGTAGGTGTATTTATTATAGAAAGGTAATCTTATTTGGAGATAATTGTTAGTCGATAAGTGGAATTTGTAAAATGCGTTTAAAGTAATAATCAGGTTTGATATGAATCTATACAAGTGTGTTTTTATATGTGCTCTCTATCTTTTGTCGGGAGCTCATGTTGGTGTCATTGCACAACAAGCTTCATGGCTTCCGGAAGTAAAGAATGCGAATAAGCCTATTCGTTTACTGGAGTGTACATACAATGAAGCAGAGTTAAAGCAAAGTAAGGAGGTTAGTACGACCACCGATTGGGATGTCCGTACGGAACAGACAACGGTGAACGGCGGTAAAACGTATACCTTCACCTTTACCGCCAAACAGGATATGAAAGATGCCGGAGTGGCCGTTGCTTTCGACCAATATGGCTGGACGAGCGATAACTACGTGATGATTCCCTCTTCCGTGTACAACGGAAACCGGCAGCGTATCGTCAACCGTGCGTATGCGACCGGACTGGATAATACCGATTACCGCCGGAAAGATCTGGCACTGACCTCTAACCCTATTCCTCAATTGTCCCCGGAATATGGTGCCGGTTCCCGCCTGGAAGTGAATATAAGTAATACGGCAACTCCGGCTATCACGATCCTGGACCGGGCAAAACAAAAGGGTATATTCCTGTTGACCGACCAGGGTATAGACTGGAATAACCAGGTGCTGGACCATGCCCTGATCGTGGAGGAAACTCCCGACAGAAGTGTGGCTTCATTTATCATCAGTGCTCCGGGGGTACGTGAACGGAAGCCTGAATTTATCGGTTTCAGCAAGAGTCCCGACCGGGGCGTACAGGTGAAGAAAGGCGATCAGATCGTTATCCGGGTAACGGAAGTGACTTTCCCTTGTAAAGATGTACCTGAACTGCTGGCCCGTTTCATGAAAGACCGTAAGTCGCATGCCGGCGGAGAAGCGCCCCGCAACCTGATGCCGATGAGTGAAGTGTTGACCCGTATGGTGAAAAATATCGATGACCGTTACTATATCGGCGACCAGTGGCAATACTATTGCCCGGAAAATGCCAATTGGATGTCGTACGGTTGGATAGGCGGCCTGATGAATACGTATCCGATGCTGGCTTTGGGTGATGCGGAACATCTGCAAAAAGTGAAGAACACATTCGATTTCGCCTTGCCGCGTGCCAAAGGGAAAAGCGGATATTATTATGATGTACTGGGAGCAGACGGAAAGCCTTTTTCCCGGGATGCCGCCGCCAATCATCCGGGAGTCGGACTGACCCGCAAGAACGGGGATATCCTGTATTGGATGGTTAAGCAGTTTATGTTGCTGAAAGAACAGGAAAAAGCCAATGCCATCGACCCTGAATGGGAAACCAATGTACGGCTCCTGGCGGATGCCTTCGTCAATACCTGGAAGAAACATGGGACATGGGGAAATTACCTGGACGTAGAATCCGGCGATATCGCTGTTTACAATACGACCAGTGGGGCCATGGCGGTGGCCGGCCTGGCATTGGCCTCCGGCTATTATAATAATCCGGATTATCTGAAGGTCGCTTGTGAAGCGGCAAAAGATTACTATGATAGTTTCGCATTGGTCGGTTTTACTTCCGGTGGTTGCGGTGATATCCTGCAAAATGCGGATTCGGAGACGGCAGTTGCTTTGCTGACTTCCTTGATGACATTGTATGAAGTAACCGGTAAGGAACAATATCTGAAACAGTCGGCCGACCTGGCAAACCTGTGTGCCACCTGGACTGTCTCTTTCCCTTACCGCTTGTCGGAGAATACTCCCCTGGCAAAGTTGGGAGCAAACCTGACCGGAGCCGTATGGGCCAGTACGCAGAATAAGCATGGTGCTCCCGGTTTCTGTACCCAGTCCGGCGATGCCTTGTTCAAATTGTATCGCTCGACCGGCGATGCCTCGTATGCCGAACTGTTGCGTGATGTCATCCATGCGCATGCCGAAGGTATCCAGCCGAATGGAAAGATTACGGAACGTCTGACCTATTGCGATGCCGACAGCCGGGGTTCACGTGGCGACGGCGGACAGACGGGTTGGAACGAGACGAACGGTGCCCTGATGGCGTTGGAAATCCCCGGTATTTATGTGCGTACCGACCTCGGTTCGTTGTACATCTTCGACCATGTGGAAGCGAAAATAGTAAAGCAAAACAACAAGCAGACGGTTCTTCAAATTACAAATCCTACCGCCTATGACGCCACCGTAACAATCTTTGCCGAGAATGCGGAACAGGCTTCCCGCCCTCTGGGTGATAACGCTTTCCTGCAATGGAAAGACAAGGTGACGGTAAAGGCCGGTAAAACGGTAAACTATAAAATGAAAACAAATTAATATGATACCTTATATGGATAATATGTGTAAGAAATGTCTCTCTCTCCTGGCTGTATCCTTGACGCTTTTCGGTTGTACGACCGAAAAGACATGGGATTTTCAGACCGATTATTTCAGTATCGGCATTAACGACAAGGGGTATATCACGAGTATGAAGAATACGACTGTCTCCCCGAACCGCGAGTTCAGTCCTGCCGACAAACCCTCTCCGTTGTTGTCGCTCTATGATAGTGAAAAGAAAGTGTATTATACGCCCCAAAAGGCCGTTTATAATGCAGAGGCTGATTGCTTTACCCTCGAATACCCGAACGGTTCGGTAGCAACGATAACCCTGCAACCGGCCGATAAATATTTCAAACTGACCCTGAACAGCCTCGAACCCCGGAATGGCATCGACTGCATCCAATGGGGTTCCTATTATACCAATATCGACAACCTGTTGGGCGAAATCATCGGAGTGGCCCGCGATACCAGCGATGTAGTCAATTACAGCATCGGTATGCTTGCCCTCAACGACAATACCATTGGCGGTACCGCCGATATAGAAGGGGATGCGGCTCCATTCCAATATATCATTCACACGCCCGACGCGAAACGTTTCCCGTTGCCGGATAGCCTGCATGAAGGACAGGTGTTTACACTGGGCGGAAACGGTATCAGCGACGTCGCTTTCTATGCCAATAAAGAACCTTATTACCGCATCATGTACGGAAATGCCGCGATGGTCGATAGTCTGGGACGTATCTTTTTGAATTATCAGTCGCGCGACCGTACGAAAAGCCGTCAGGTTCATTATTCCCTGATACCCAATATGCCGGCCAATATTCCGAACCATATCGATGTGGAACCGATTCCGGGAGTCGATTTTATCGGTTCTTCCATCGCCTTGTGGGGAAGTCCCGACAGCACGGCTTTGATGGACGTGATACAGGATATCGTCCTGTCCGAAGGATTGCCTCATCCGACGGTCAATGGAAAATGGATTAAAGACCCAGCCGCCTATTCGCCCGATGTTATGACCAGCGGAAACCAGTACGACAGCATCATTTCCTATACCGCTAAACTCGGTTTCCCGGCTATCCATGCCTACGACCAGGGCTTCTTGCGTCCCGACCGTGCCAATGAAGGTTATCTGGACGGCAGGAACCAGGAAAAGAAACCTTTCCGCTTTCACTCGGGTAACAAATCCCACCGTGAATTTGCCGACATGGCGGCCGCGAAAGGCATCATGCTGGGACGTGTCAATATAACAAATTCACTGGCACCGGGCACGAAGGATGCCAGCCCTGTCCCGAGCGATAGCCTGTGTTATCAGCAGAAACGCATCTTGATGAAAGACCTTTCTCCCGAAGATACCGTTATCATTGTGGACGATCCTACCTATCTGGAAGAAATAGCCAGCTGGGAAGGACATTGTGAAAATCTGAACATGGTAAAGATCGGCGGCGAACTGATTCATTACCTGGGTGTCTCCGAAACGGCCCCTTATACCCTGAAGAATGTGACCAGAGGCTATTGGGGAACCAAGCCAACCGCACATAAAGCGAATGATACCGTCTATAAATTGCAGGTAACCATCAATTACGGTTACGAAGGTATCATCCCGAATCTGGCCCTCCAGGACAAGATCGCCGAATATTATGCCGATGTATCCCATCTGTGCGGTTTGACCCTTTACGACTTCGACGGGCAGGAATTCCTGTTCAATAACGGTCACGGTTACTATTCCGCCAAACGTTTCTTCCGGAAAATGTTCGGTCGGGCGAAAGAGTTGGGAGTCCCTTATATCCGTTTCTCCGGCGCTACCCTGTCGGAAGGTTCGTGGCATTACCAGAGTGTATGGAATGTCGGTGGCGGACGTAACCTCTATGACATCGATACCCGCGAGTGGGGTAGTGCCACCAGCCAGGGAAAAGACTTGCGCGATGTCACTTATTCCAATTATTACCCGGTCTCTTTCGGTGGAAACTTTGCCATTAAAGATACCTCTACCGTTGAGCAGTATGAGCATGTACAGGCAATCTCGGTCGGTTACGGGGCCACTTACTTCTTGGTGATCAACCAGAAAGACGTGGAAAGTTGTCCGCAGAAAGATCAGATATTTGCTGCGATCCGCACCTGGGAAGATGCCCGCCATGCCAACGCTTTCCCTCGTGCGATAAAGAAACTCCTGCGCGACCCGTCCTATGATTGGCGGCTGGAAGCAGGCGCAGACGGTAACAGTTGGACGCTTCATCGGCTTGTCGATGGAAAAAGTGTGGAAACCTTTGATCTGAAACGGGCGAAGGGTTATTAAAATAGCACAGTAGTGCCACTAAGGATAGCATTATAGTGTTACATATAGTAGCTCTATAGTGCTATGCATAGTGGCACTATTGTGTTATTTGTCGTTTGAATCTTGAATCTTTTTAAATAATAATCTATGTATATTTCTTCATCATCTTTTAGCTATCGTCTGTTAAGCGGCTTGCTTTTCTGCCTGCTGATTGCCTGCCGGAATGAGGCAGACAGTAATAATCAATATGTAAATAAATGGATTGGGACCGGTTTGGAAGGAAGGGTGGCTCCTGTAGCGTCTGTTCCGTTCGGGATGATGCAGATAGGAGCGGATACGCGTCCGTATGGTGCCGGCTATCATTATGACGATCCCTCTATCCTGGGCTTCAGCCATCTGCATAAAAGTGGCGGAGGATGTGCCGATTTTCTGGATATCTTATTTATGCCCTTACCTTTGAATAGCGGTATGGCGGACGAAGAACTTTATTCAAAACAGTATCAGGCGGTATTATCCCATAAAGACGAGAAGGCCGAACCCGGATATTATTCTGTCGGTTTATATGATAAACAATTGACGGTTGAACTGACGGCTTCCCGGCGCTGTGGCCTACAGCGGTATACGTATGCCTCTGAAGGTGAGATACCGGTGATTGTCGATTTAAAATATGGCTCGGAAAGTGCTTGTACCATACAAAGCGAGCATGATGTCGATACGGTGTATGCGTCGGCTTTTGAATGGGT